>Ga0208244_100084_pt1 | contig 129310 bp, 145 predicted proteins | sample SubbioCR12Aug_5A_FD_184828 | JGI IMG/M metagenome (GOLD analysis project Ga0208244, IMG submission 184828) | Serpentinite rock and fluid subsurface biosphere microbial communities from McLaughlin Reserve, California, USA - CR12Aug_5A (SPAdes) | ecosystem: Environmental > Terrestrial > Deep... | reverse complement strand
TATGCCTGAAAAGCTTTCTTCAGAGGGGATAAAACCAACGATCCCCTGGCTCTATGATTTTAAACTCGATTTCCGGTTTAAGTAGAAGCCGCCAATGTAAAATAAATTGCACCTTTAAAATCTCTGCGAAAGCAGGAATCCAGAAAAACCTGGATTCCGGGTCAAGCCCGGAATGACAGACTACATATGACTCATGTTACCATTTATAAATGATCTTTCAATGGTTACTGTTTCCTGCTTTCTTTTTTCGAACCGTTTCCAACACTCTCTCCAGATTCGCCGGCAGATGATAAATCCTCTCACCGATGGCATCTGTGATAGCGTTCAAGATGGCCGGCGCACACGGAATGAGGGCCGGTTCTCCCACGCCTTTCGCTCCAAACGGACCGCTGGGCTCATTCTCTTCAACAAGAATTGGAATCACCTCCGGAACATCTTTCGATGTGGGGATGAGATAGTTGACAAAAGAGGTCGTCCCTCCCGGAACATACTCTTCCATCAAAGCAAATCCCATTCCCATTGCAACACCGCCTGTGATCTGACCGATCACGTTCTTCGGGTGGATGGCCCTTCCCACATCGTGACTTGCCACAACCCGGTTCACCCTCACCTTGCCTGTCTCTGTGTCAACCTCGACCTCTGCCAGATGGGTGGCGAAAGCATAAGTCGCATAGGGCGCCCCCTGCCCTGTCTTTGAGTCGAGCCGTGTCGTCTCAGGATCAAAACTTCCCTCCCCCTTAATGACCTTTCCGCTTCTCCTGGCGACTTCTCTCACCGGAAGAGAGGTGGTCAGACAGGTTCTCGCTTTGACTTTCCCCTCCTCATAAAATAAATCTTTCTCATCCATGTTCAGAAGTGGACCTGCCTCTTTGATCGCCTCCTGCTTTAAATAATTAATAGCATCGAGGATTGCATTTCCGGAGATATAGGTTTGACGGCTTGCCGAGGTGGCCCCTGCATCCGTCGTCAGAGCTGTGTCCGCCCGAATGACCCGGATCTCTTTTAAGGGAATCCCTAATCCTTCGGAGGCGATTTGAAGAAGGACGGTATCCGATCCCTGCCCGATATCCGCCACTCCGATGTAGAGGCGAACTTCACCATTGGGATCAATCTCCATCTGGGCTGTCGAGGGGTTGGCAATTCCTGTATTGCCGATCCCATACCACATCGAGCCCACTCCCACCCCTCTCTTAATGAAGGGCCTCTTTGGATCCTCTCTGGAGTGGTTCGCTTTATCCCTACACTCCTTCACTTTTCTTAAGGTCTCTCCTATGCCAACACTGGTCATCAGAGTTTGACCGGTCGCTGTTTCGGATCCGTTGCGAAGACAATTTTTTAGACGAAACTCAAGGGGATCGATCTTTAAAGCTTGGGCGAGGAGATCCATCTGAGATTCGTGGGCAAAGGCCATTTGAGGGACTCCAAAGCCACGCATTGCACCGGACCATGAATTATTGGTGTAGACCATCCGACTCCGAACCTTCACGTTAGGAATGAGATAGGGTCCGGTAGCATGAACAGCAGACCGGATGCAAACCGTTGGTCCATAAGAGGCATAGGCCCCCGTGTCTCCTAAGATTTCCACTTCCACGGCAATCAGCGTCCCATCTTCTTTCACACCACTTTTATATCGAATCGTTAAGGGATGGCGTTTGGACGTAACCTGAAAGACCTCCTCCCTCGAGTAAACAATCTTCACTGGTTTTTTGAGATGAAAGACTGCAAGAGCCAACAAACACTGAATCGTGATGTCCAGCCTTCCCCCAAAGCCTCCTCCGGTCGCACATTGGATGATCCTCACCTGATCCAGGGACAACCCAAGCACAGAGGCCACTTCTTTTTGATCGTAATGAACGTTCTGGGTTGGACAGACGACCGTCACCCTCTCCTTTTCATCAAGAAAGGAGATACCTGCATCAGGCTCCAGGTAGGCATGGTCAACCCAGGTCGTCTGATAGGTCTTTTCTATAATGAGATGGGATTCCCTCAATCCCTTCTGAACATCCCCTTTAATGACATGAAATTCAAAAAGCAGATTTCCCTTATCGTGAATCAGGGGTCCATTTAGTTTGAGCGCCTCTTCAGGGTGGTTCAGAGCGGGAAGGTCTTCATAAACTACAACCACTTTGTTAGCGGCCGCTTCTGCGGCCTCCGATGTTTTGGCCGCAACCAATGCGACCGGGTCGCCAATATACCTCACCCGATCCGAACACAGGATGGGCTGATCCTTGGTAATCGTTCCAACGAGGTTCTTCCCAGGAATATCTTTTGCTGTAAAAACCCTCTCTACTCCTGGAATGCGGAGAGCCTCATCCATTTCGATTCTCACAATTTTGGCGTGAGATTTTGGACTCCGGACAACTTTAAGACAAAGTGGCTCTTTTGCGGGGAGATCCGCACCATACCTGACTTCCCCCAGAACCTTCTCCAGCCCATCCACCTTAGGTATGTTCGCCCCCACCTGTCTCCTCATCCCCTATCCTCCAGACAGCTTCTCATGGCCCTTAAAAATAAAGCCTCCACCACAGGCGCTTTATAGGGAGTTGAGGACCGGACACCGCTTGTGAGGACCATTACCCCGGAAACCTTTTGGGAGGCCGTTTTCAGTATTGCCTCGTCAGGGGATTTACCTTTCAAAAAGTCTTCCACCTCAGGCATTCTTTGCGGCCGGGGCATAACTGCTCCGGGAGAGATGCGGATATCCTTAATGAGATTCGATGACCTTTCAATCCGCAGAACAACGGCCATACTCATCCTCGCAATGGCCATGGCTTCTCTTCTGGCAAGCCTTATAAAACTGCTTCTCATGACGGAAGAGAGCTTCTCAAAACCGATGTGAACCAGTATCTCATGGGGTTTCAGATTCGTTTCATAAGGTCCCTTAAAAAGCTGATCAAGAGGGGCCTCTCTCGCCCCTTCTCTGGAGACGATCTTTCCGACAGCGTTCAACACCATCAAAGGGGGAAGACTATCTGCGGCCGGAGAGGCATTGACAATATTGCCTCCGATTGTTCCAAGGTTTCTAATTTGAGGCGAACCGATCACAGAGGCCGCATCCGACAGGATCTTCCCATATTTCTTCAGCAGGGGAGAAGAGACAATTTCGGAATGGGTAACGGCGGCGCCGATCAGTATCCTTCCGTCCTGCTCTTCTATTTTCCGAAGTTCCGGAATTCGGGTGATGTCGATGAGAAGGCGGGGACTGTGATCTCCATTGCGCAGGCCGATCACCAGATCGGTTCCTCCGGCGATCACTCCCACGCCCTTACCGGCCTCCCATAGAATATTGCAGGCCTCCTCAAGCGTTTCAGGAATTATATAGTCAAAAGGAGGAATCATATCAACAAAATGGGGTACCAGAATACCAGGACATCAGGGAGCAGTTATCAGGACATCAGGAAATCAGATTTGAGTGTTTTACCTGATAACCCGATCCCCTGTTATCCTTCATCCTGGTTCCCTGGTCACCTGATAACCTTTCTTTTCTTCCCTGTATCTTCAATCGCTTCAACGATCTGCTGGTATCCTGTGCACCGGCAGAGGTGGCCGGAAATGGCGCCCTTCACCTCTTCTTTCGTTGGATGTGGGTTTCCATCCAGAAGCGTTTTTGCGGACATCAATATTCCAGGAGTGCAGAATCCGCATTGCACCGCCCCATGGTCAATGAATGATTGTTGAAGTGGATGAAGAAAAACCTGATCTCCTAATCCTTCAACCGTTTCCACACTCCTTCCCTCTGCCTTAGGAGCCAATATCAGACATGCATTGATCGGCCTTCCATCCATCACCACGGTGCATGCACCGCACTCCCCGATCCCACATCCTTCCTTTGTTCCGGTGAGGCCCAGTTTCTCACGTAGAAGCCGAAGAAGGGTCCAGTGAGGAGGAACCTCAACCTTTACTATCTTTCCGTTTATGGTGAACTTAATGGTTATTTCCATCGTTTGTATCAAACTCAGCCGCCGAAAGGTTTGAGGATCGCTTCGTTTGAGATTAGAGGTAAAATCTTTTAGCCTCATACCTCAAGTTTCGCTTTGCGAGACGCTCCTCAAGCCTCTATCAATATTTTACTTCTTCCCATATTTCATCGCAAAGCCATCATCCAGTGTCTTGGCCACTCCTTGAAGCGAGGAATGCCACCGGCTGATGATCACCTTTTTGTCGGTATAGAAGTCAATCGCCTCATTGGCCCGACCCCGGATATCACCGAACATCGAAATCTTCCTCCCGCCGACAGGGAAATAGGCAATAGGGGCAGGCGTTCCGATATTGATCCCCACCTGGCCCACATCGACCAATCGGGCAAATTCTCGGGCCCATCCGCCATTCTCCGTATAAATGTTTGCCGTATGGCCATAAGGGCTTTGATTGATGATCTGAACGCCCTCGGCAAGATCCTTCACCTTCTTGAGACAGCGAACCGGGCCAAACACCTCCAGTTGAAAGATGTGCATCTCTGGTTCCGCCTCGAAAACGGTAGGACCGATAAAATATCCTTTGGGATATTTGTCCACTCTGGGGTTTCTGCCGTCGAGGAGGAGTTTTGCCCCCCCTTTGACCCCATGCTCCACCTCTTTTAACATTTCGTCTAAAGCCTCTTTGGAGACAACCGGCCCCAGGGTTATCCCTTTATCCATGCCGTATCCAAGCACCAATTTTTTCGAGAGATCGAGGAACTTCTCTTTGACCTTTTCATAAACCTTCTCAACCGCCAGCACATTCGATACGGCAAAACACCGCTCTCCCACATGACCGAAACAGGAATCGACCACATTCTGCATGATCTCATCGATGATGGCATCCTCGGCAATCAGGACATGATTCTTTGCGCCTCCCTGGCATTGAGCCCTCTTGTTATGATGAATCGCCGTTTTATAGACACGCTCTCCCACCTCCGAAGAGCCGACAAAGGAAACCCCAACAGTCCCGGGATGGGTGACCAGGGCTTCGCCCACTCCACTCCCTGAACCGTGTAGAAGATTGAGCACTCCCTTGGGAAAACCGCACTCCTCGGCAATCTCAACTATCCTGGTAACCGTCATCGGACACAGACGACTCGACTTAACGATCGCCGTATCTCCTGCGGCAAGTCCCCACACAAAGTAGAGGGCGATCATGGCTGGAAAATTGAAAGGAGGGAGAAACACGAAAGCTCCGAGGGGTTCCCGAATGTACATCGTATCGACACCGGTTCCCACATCTTCTGCATGACTCCCCTTCAAAAGTTCCGGTCCCGCACAGGCATGCTCCACATATTCCATCGCCCGGGTTATCTCTCCCCGTGCATCGGCCAGGGTCTTTCCATTTTCATTTACAATCAACCCGGCGATCTCGTCCTGATGTTTCTGGAGCCTTTCATGAAAATCGAAGAGGAATTTTGCGCGCCGGGGTGGGGGCGTGTTTCTCCATGGCCAGAAGGCTTCCTGGGCGAGCCTCACCGTCCTATCAATTTCGTCAGGGGTTGTTTCCGGACAGAGGGCAATCACCTCATCCGTAGCCGGATTTTTCACCTCAAGCCACCGATGCGTCTTCGACTCCACCCACTGCCCATTAATGAAATTTTTGAGTCTCTTCGGTTCCATTGTCGATCCTTTCTAATCAATAATATTTTATCCCTATCAATTCATAAATTCGAATTTCGAAGCACGAATTTCGAAACAAATTCAAATGTTCAAAATATAAATGACCCAAACGGATAAGTTTTAAATTTTGAGACTTGAATTTTGATATTGTTTCGAATTTCGAAATTAGGATTTCGAATTTTCATAAACCTACCTTCCCATCATATTCGGCAGGAAGAGAGCGATCTTCGGAAAAAGAGTGATCAGGATGACGACCGCTATCATCGATATAACAAAAGGGGCGGCCCCGCGGAAGATCGTTTGCATGGGGACATCCTTGACCACACCTGCAAGCGTATAGACATTCAGCCCGACAGGCGGAGTGATGAGTCCTGCCTCCATCATAATCACACAGATGACTCCGAACCAGATGGGATCGAAACCGAGCGTCTTAATGACAGGAAAGATGACAGGCATGGTGAGCACCATCATCGAGATTGCATCGAGAAAACAGCCAAGCATCATGTAGATCAAAATGATGATGGCAAGGATCACATATCGAGAAACCTCAAGACCACCCATCCAGGAGGAAACCGCCATGGGGATGGTCGAAAGGGCGAGAAAGTAACTAAACACACTCGCCCCTGCCACGAGAAAAAGGACCAGAACAGAAATTCGGGCCGCCTCAAAAAGGGATGCCGAGAGATTTTGTAGGGTCAACCTTCCCTTCAGTAAAATGATAATAAAAAGGGCTGAAGCGCCAATGGCGCCGGCCTCTGTGGGATTGATAAAACCCAAATAGATACCACCTATGACGATGAGAAATACAAGGACGGTCTCCCATACCCCTGAAAAAGCCAATATTTTCTCTTTAAAACTGATCTCACCCGGAGTGGCCGGAGCCAGGGCTGGATTCATCTTCACCTGAAAGATAATGACAACGATAAAGGCGAGGGAAAGAAGAAGGCCCGGGATGATTCCGGAAATCAAAAGTTTCCCAATGGACTGTTCGGTCAGCATGCCATAGACCACAAACCCGAGGCTGGGCGGGATTAGAAAACTGAGTGTTCCTCCTGCTGCCACCGCACCCACGGCCAATTTGGGCGCATACCGGAAGCGTCTCATCTCCGGAATGGCGATGTTTCCCATGGCGGCGGATGCCGCCACCGAAGACCCGCTCAGAGCCGCAAAAAAAGCGCAAGAAACAATGGTGGCGATCCCCAGCCCTCCTGGCAATCGCCTAAACCACTTGTCGAACGTTTGATAGAGTTCTCTGGTAATGCCAGCATTTCCTGCAAATCCTCCCATCAAAATAAAAAGGGGGATAATCGTATAGGGATAAAAGGAAGCCGTTTCGTAGACCGTATTGGCAACCACGGGCAGGGCTGCATTGATCGAGGTCAGATAGCCAATACCAAGAAAACCCACCAACATCATCACAAAGGCAATGGGCATGCCCAGAAAGAGAAGAAAGACAAGTAGAAGACTGCCAAGGATTCCGACGGTAACCGGATTCACTGCGTCCTCCTCTTAAACTTGACTGCGGATTCGATGAAACTGATCAGAAGTTCCAGCCAGAGAAGAAAACCCCCGATGGAGACAAGCAGACGGAAGGGATACTGCGGAATTCTTAACATATCCGAGACGGTCTTCTCTTTGATTCCTTCGGTCCACCCCATCCAGACCAGGATGGCAATGATGAAGAGACTGAGAAGCGTGGTAAATATTTCACAGAGAGCTCTGCCTCGAGGGGAAAACCTGGAGGTCACAAAATCGACTCCCACATGTCCTTTCACTTGCTGGGTGTAGGCCACGCCCAGCAAAATGAAGACGACAAGGAGATACTGCGATATTTCAAAAGCTCCCGGAATGGTCTTGGAAAAAAATTTCCTTCCCACTACATCCCCTGTGGTGAGTAGCATCAACGGAAGGAGTAGACACATTCCCCCTCCGCAAACGTAATAATTAATCCGCCGGATCAGATGTTTGATCTTCATGGCCGATTGGCCTCCAACGAAAAACAACATAGAAGGGGCCCCCCCTGGCGCCCCTTCACTTTATGTTAAGTACTTATTAACCGTCTCAGCATTGAATTGACATAAACATTGGAAAATCTCCCCTCCCCCTCTTTTCCAAAGAGGGGTAATCCCTCCCTTTGGCAAAGGGAGGTTAGGAGGGATTTTACAAATCGATGTCTTTACTATTTTGAGACTGTTAATAAAACCGTCACCCTGAACTTGTTTCAGGGTCTCCGAGATGTCCCGCCATTGGCGGGATTCAGCATGACAGTTTAATGGTCCAAGTTTTTTGAAATCGAAACTTGGTGTGTCATTCTTTAAGCCCACTCCTTAGGAAATGCAACGACTTTGACGCCTCTCTTTTCGCATTCCTGATTGTACATCCTCACGACCTCTTTCGCCGGAAGGCCTTTTCCCTCAAGATCGGCCACCCACTTCCGGGTCACCTCTCTGAAGTTTTCATACCAACGCTCCGCTTCATCCGTAGGAAGATTGAAGAGGGTCACTCCCTTGTCGGTAATCTCTTTCATCATGACCTTGTAAACTTCCCGGTTTAATCCTCCTGTCGTCTTAAAGGGATTGCTGCTCACCGATTCAATGATCTTCTTCTGATCCTCCGGGACTTTCTTCCAGCTCTCGAGGTTCATGACCACGCCTTCGGTCACACACCCAAAAGTAGCAACTACGCCATGCTTGGCCACCTCATGAAGTTTAAAACCCAGAACCAGGGGTGGACAGGTTACCAATCCATCAATTGTCCCTGTTTCAATGGCCAGGTAGACATCGCCCAGAGGCATAAAGATAGGCTCTGCGCCCAGAGACTTGATATAATGTGTTTGGTGGCCCCCGGGTGTTCTGATCTTCATTCCCTTGGTGTCGGCCAGGGATCGAACCGGTTTTTTCGTCCACAGAAAAGACTGGATGCAACCGTTCAATTCAATCATCTTCACATCCTTGAATTCCCGATTCAGGATCCGATCATACATCGCATTTCCAATGTCTGTGGCCAGGTCTTTCCCATCGACCCAGGCCGCCAGAGAGAGAACGTCTGAAAGAGGAAAACGGCCCGGTGTCCATGTAGCAGTGAAGTAGCCCATATCCGAAAGACCTTTTGCCACAATATCGAAATGCTCAGGCCCCTTCCCCAAGGCTCCTCCGGCATACAGAGTAGAGGCAATCTTGCCTCCGCTTCTCTTTTTCAATTCCTCTAACATCGGCTCCCAGACCGTCTTCACCTCTCGCCCTACAGGAGGGTGCCAGGTGCTGAATCTGATGTTAGCGGCCTGTCCATAAGCCAACTCATAAATTCCTACGCCGGCCCCCAATGCCACACCACCGATCACTGAATGTTTTAAAAAATCCCTTCTCGTCGTCCCGTCACACATGTTTCGATCCTCCTTTTTGATTTATTTCTCCCACCACCTTAAGGCGATATATGAGTGGGATTTGATAATATTTTTTTACTAAAATTTGACCAACGCTGAGGTCCCCTCAATGAAAAGTGACTTTGTTTTTATTATTACCAAATTCTCACTTTTTCCACAATAGATATTCCATTTTAATATTGGAGAGGGATCGAAAGATGTTTCCCCTGACTTTCCGATTTTTCTTTTCCAGAGCCTCAATGAGGTCTTTAATCTCCTTCCTTTTAGTCTTTCCGGAAACAGGACAGCCTCCCGAACCGAAAGGCAGACTCATCTCTTTTGCAAACCGTTCGATTTTCTTCTCCTCGATGAGGGCAAGAGGCCGAATGAGGGTGATCTTCCCTTTGAACAGGGTTTGCAGGGGAAGCATGGTGCTGATCTCTGCGCTGTAGAAGATGTTGAGCAGAAAGGTTTCGATGATATCGTCTTTGTGATGCCCGAGGGCAATCTTATTACACCCGAATTGCTGGGCAATATGAAAAAGCCGTTTCCTCCTTTCCCAAGCGCAGAGAAAACAGGGATTCTCCCTGTTCTCGGGACTATTGGCTCTCTTCCCGATATTCGTGAACTCAATGTGGTAAGGAAGGCTCCTCGACTCAAAAAAATCCCTCAGGATCTCCGTCCGTCCTGTTCCGAACCCCAAATCGATATGAACTGCAATCAATTCGTAATGAATGGGAACCCGCTTCCGACGCTCATTGAGGAGGTGAATAAGCGTAAGGCTATCTTTTCCCCCTGAAACTCCCACCACGATCCGGTCTCCATCCTCGATCAGACCGTAACGGTGGATCGCCTTTCCCATTAAACTACGAATCTCTTTTTCCCAGTAGGCCATGGTTATGTTTGAGGATCGCTTCGCTTGAGGAGCGTTTTACTTAAGGACCGCTTCGCTCGAGGGTATTAATGCAAGAGATCTTCAGCCTCTCGCCTCAAGTCCCAAGGACAATCCTAAAGGCCTCAGGGCCGCTCCTGAAACGAAGTGCTCCTGCCCTCATATGCCTTTAATCGGACATATATCACATTCCGGGTTCTTTTTGCATACGTTTTTCCCTAAATGAACCAGAAGGGCATGATATTCGTTAAATAGCTTTTCATCATGAGGAAGATGGTCCATAAAAAGGTTTTGCATCTCCCCATAAGACGCCCCTTCAGAAATGATGCCATGCCTTGAAAGGATCCGTTTCGTATAGGCGTCAACAACGAATATGGGTTTTTGAAGGCCGTAGAGAAGGATGCTGTCGGCTGTTTCCGGTCCGATTCCGTTCACCCCGAGGAGTTCTTCCCTCAACTCCATGAACTTCCTTCTCTTCATCTTTTTTATATCACCGCCGTATTGTTCAAATAGAAAGCCCACAAAGGTTTTTAATCGCTCCGCCTTGATCCGATAGTATCCCGACGATCTGATCAGGGAGGCTAATGGCCCTGGCTTAAGACGGTGAATTCCTTTTGGATTCAACAAACCCTTCTCTTTCAGTTTTTGAATGGCCTTTTCCACATTTTTCCAGGAAGTATTCTGGGTCAGGATCGCTCCCACCATCACTTCAAAGGGTGTCTCTCCGGGCCACCAATGACGAGGACCGTAGGCCCCGTACAGTGTCCGGTAGATGTTCATCAATAGAACCTTCATCGATTTCACCATTTTTCGAAACGCACAGTTTCAAGTTCGGAGTTCGGAGTTGGGAGTTCGGAGTTTTTAAAACAAAATCTCCGAACTACGAACTCATTACTCCGAACTGACTTATTTGAGCCTTTTCCGGAACCTCATCGAACTCAATGTAATCATCAGCCCACCCAGAACCGCCAGGGCCAGCATCTGGGGCCACAGGATTTCCAGTCCCACCCCTTTTAGAAAGGTCCCCCTGATGATGACCAGGAAATATCTCAGAGGATTGATATAGGTAAGATACTGAAGCCACTGCGGCATATTCTCCAGAGGGAAAGCAAAGCCGGAAAGAATAAACGCCGGATTCATGAAGAAGAAGGTGGAGATCTGGGCCTGCTGCTGGGTCGATGAGATGGTCGAAATGAAAAGGCCGATCCCAACCGAACTCATCAGGAAGAGGAGATTTCCCAGGAGGAGGACGAGAGGATTTCCGCGGAGGGGAACCTCGAACCAGAACACTCCGATCAGGGCAATCATCACCACATCGATAAAACCGATCAATGCAAAGGGGAGTGTCTTTCCAAGCACAAGCTCCCAGGAGCGGATGGGTGTGACCATGATCTGTTCGAGCGTTCCCATCTCCCTCTCCCTCACAATGGCCTGAGCGGTCAGGATCATGGGGATGAGAAAAGCAATCGTGGCAATGACTCCCGGGACATAAAAAAATCGGCTTTCCAGGTTGGGGTTGAACCATATCCGATGCTCAAGCTCTGCGCCTGCTTCTTCGAAATCCTTCATCCCTTCCCGGTTAAGCCTCTTCACAATCATTTCCGTCGAATATTCGGAAAGAATCCGGCTCATATATCCCAGGGCAATCATGGCTGTATTGGACTCCGTCCCATCGACAATGATCTGGAGCCCCGCAGTGTCACCCTTTTTAATTTTCCGAGAAAACCCGCTCGGGATTTCGAGGCTGATGGTGATCTCTCCCTTTTTAATGAGCGCCTCAATTTCTTTGGGGGTCTCGGGATGAGAAACAATTTTGAAATATTTTGAACTCCTGAACCGGGCGATGAGATCCCTTGAGTCCACACTCTGATCCAGGTCCCTGATGGCGGTGGTGATGTCCCTCACATCAAGATTCGCCGCATATCCAAAAACGATCAGCTGGAAAATGGGCGGAAAGATGAGCGTGATCCTTAACCGCTTATCCCTCAGGACGTGAATTAACTCTTTGACAAATAGAAATCGAACCCGTTTAAACATAAAAACCTTTTGGAATATTGGAATACTGGAATACTGGAATATTGGAATATTGGGTAAAATTTAAAATTCGTGTGACATTTCAGCCCATGAAGAGGCTATCAGAAGATCAGGTCATCAGGAAGTAGACATCAGGATAACAGGATACCAGATTAACCCCATAGACTGTTATTCCTTATCTGAGACCCTGGTATTCCGATATCCTGCCTCCCGATTTCCTGGTCACCTGATATCCGTATTTCGCCACACACAAATCGTTCCGGTTAGTTTCAGCATTCCATCCTCCCTTTTTTATCTTAACTCCTTCTTGAAACTTCTGGTTGCCACGGCAAGCCCTAACAGTCCCATCCCGACTAAAACAAGGGTTTCTCTCCACAGAAACGAAAAATCCGACCCTTTTAGAAAGATCTCTTTGACGATGGTCACATAATATCGGGGAGCAATCCCGTAGGTGATGACCTGAAGCCAGAAAGGCATATTCGAGATGACAAAGGTGAACCCTGAAAGAAGAAAGGTCGGAAGAAAACCGATGATCATGGCCATCTGGTTGGCAAACAGTTGTGTCCCCGCTATGGCGGAGATGGTCAACCCCATGGCCAACGCTACAATCAGATAGACACAGGAGAGGATGAGGAGCAACAGCACGCTCCCCCTCAGGGGGACCTGAAAGACCAATCTCCCCATCAGAACAGCCAGCGACAGATCCAGAAGGCCAAGGAAGAAGTAAGGGAATAACTTTCCGATGATCAACTCCGCTTTCCGGACAGGAGTGGAGATGAGAAGCTCCATCGTCCCTTTCTCCCATTCCCTCACCACCACCTGGCCGGTGAGAAGCACTCCAATGATCGAAATGATGACTGCCACCAGTCCGGGGATAAAATAATTTTTTGACTCCAGTTCTTCGTTAAACCAAATTCTGGTCCGGCCTTCCAGCGGCGGTTCCGGTCTTTTCCGGCCCATTCGTTCTATCTTTAAAAAGGTTTTTTCCTGCGTATAATCCCGGACAACGGCCTGGACATAGCTGAGGATGATATTGGCTGTATTGGAGTCGCTCCCATCCAGTATGACCTGAACCGGAGCTTTCTTCCCTGCCTTCACGGTTCTGGAGAAGTCGTGCCTCAGGACCAGTCCCATCTTGATCGCTCCCTCATCGATCAGCCTTCTCATCTCTCTTTCATTTTGAACAAAACCAAAAAGGCTGAAATAAGGAGAGCCGGTAAACCGATGGACGAAGGAAAGACTCTCTTGGGCGCCATCGTAATTGAGAACAGCCATCTTCACCTTTTTCACATCGAGACTCACCGCATATCCGAAAAGAAGCATCAGGAGAGCGGGCATAAGGATGACCAGTCCCAGGCTCCTCGGATCGCGGTAGATGTGGATGAACTCCTTTCTGGCAATGGCCCAGGTCCGAGAAAGGCTCAACGCTCATTCTCCTTTTCGATTAATGATACAAAGACATCTTCGAGAGAAGGTCGTATCCATTCCATCCGTTTCAGAAGAATATGGTGGGTTTGAAATAAGGCTTTGATCTCCTGTTCTGAATCGACCCCTTCTTTCCCAATGATATGGAGCCCATCTCCAAAGACAGCGGCCTCTGAGGCCCAGGCCGCCCTTTTCAGAAGATCGAGAGCCGGAATCAGGGGATCACACCCCACTTCAAGAATTCCCCGGGAGAGGGTTTTCATCTTCAATTCAGTTGGGGTCCCGAGGGCGACGATCTTGCCCTGATAGATTAATGCCAGCCGATCGCAATATTCGGCCTCATCCATATAGTGAGTGGTGACAAAAACGGTAACTCCCTTCTCGGCCATTTGCTGGATCAAACTCCAGAAATTTCGGCGTGAAATGGGATCCACGCCAGAGGTGGGTTCGTCCAGAAAGAGGATTTCAGGTTGATGGAGTAAGGCACAGGCTAACGCCAGTCTCTGTTTCCAGCCTGCGGCCAGTGTCCTGGTCAGTCGATCCCGTAGATCCTGAAGGCCTGCCCTGTCGAGAGCCTGTTTCTCTCTCTCTTTCTGCAGAGGACCTGAAAGGCCGTAAATCCCTCCGAAAAAATGGAGGTTCTCCAATACCGTCAGGTCCTCATAGAGAGAGAACTTTTGAGACATATATCCAATCACCTGTTTGATCTTCTCGGGCTCTTTCACGATATCAAACTCTGCGACTTTCCCTTTTCCTGAAGTGGGCATCAACAAGCCGCAGAGCATCCGGATGGTCGTCGATTTCCCAGCCCCATTGGGTCCAAGAAAACCGAAGATCTCTCCCTTCCTGACCTGAAAATGGATGTGATCGACGGCGACGAAATCACCAAAGGTCTTGACGAGATCTTCAACCTCAACGGCATAAGAAGTCATAAAAACCTCAATGCAAATTGCAAAATTAACAATTCAAAGTTAGCATTTTTTTGATCTCCATTTTGCATTTTGCAATTTTCATTGCTAACTTTGCATTGATTATTTACCCCTTTCTCTCACCATCGAAACAAAGGCATCTTCAAGAGAGGGTCTCACGACATTTAAATCCACGATTTCCATTCTCACCGCCTTTAAGACATCCCGGATCGCTCTTTCTCCTTCTTCCGGTTCGTCAACCAGGATGTGGATCTTATCTCCGGACAGGACAAGGCTGCGAAAGGCTCCCCTCCCTTCCAGGATTTTCATCCCCTTCTGATGATTTTCAAGGCGCAGTTCCAGAATGGTCCCTCCGATTCCAGCTTTGACGGCGGAGGGTGTATCCGCCACCAGCAGCTCTCCCTGATGGATCAAACCGATGCGACTGCACCGCTCCGCTTCATCCATATAGGAGGTCGAAAAGAGGATGGTGACGCCCTCCTTTAAAAGGTCATAAAGGATGACCCAGAAATCCCTCCTCGAAAGGGGATCGACGCCGGTCGTTGGTTCATCTAACAAAAGGATCTCGGGAGTATGGATCAGGGCGCAGATTAATCCTAATTTCTGTTTCATCCCTCCGGAGAGGTCTTGCGCCTTTCTTTTTCCGAAGGGCTCAAGGTTGGCAAATTGAAGAAGCCTTCCGATCCGATCCTTCCTTCCTTTCCTCGGGACACGATAGAGGTCCGCATAGAAATGGATATTTTCAAGGACGGTCAGATCTCCATAGAGTCCGAATCGCTGTGGGAGATATCCCACTTTCTCCATTAATCGCTCAGCTTCTTTTCGAATATCACAGCCCGCCACCGTTGCTTCCCCTCCGTCAGGAGGAAGAATTCCACAGAGCATACGGAGAGTGGTCGTCTTTCCTGAAGCATCCGGACCGACAAAACCGAATATCTCCCCTGTTTTCACCTCCAGGCTAAGCCGGTTGACTGCCGTCAATGATCCAAAGGTCTTCGTCAGGTTGGTTGTCTGAATGGATAGCATTGATTACAGAAATCCAAATTTCAAAATCCAAATATCAAAGGAATGTCAAATTGCAAAACAGAGATTTTCTGAATTTGAACTTTGGATTTGATTTGACATTTGAAGTTTGTCATTTGAACTTACCTGGACATTAAAAGCATCGGGGTCTCATTTCTTGGTATTATCTTTACCAAAAGACGAAGATACTGGGGCCAATAAAATCCGCCCATCAGCAGGCATGCCCGGCTTCAATTCACGGTCGGGATTGGGGATGTCCACTTTGATGCGGTAGACCAATGTCACTCTTTCTTTCTCCGTCTGGATCTGTTTGGGCGTGAATTCAGACTGAGAAGAGATGAAGGATATTTTCCCTTTATACTCTTTTGGGGGACGGAGATCGGTTGTCACAATGACTTCCTGACCCCATCTCACACGGCTGAGTTCGGTCTCCGGGATATAGGCTTTCAGCCAGACATTGACGATATCGGCAAGGGTGAGAACAGAGGTCCCTGGATTGACCACCTCGCCTTTCTCACCCGATTTGACGAGCACAATTCCTGAAATGGGAGATTGCAGAACCGTATAACCGAGTTGTGTCTCTGCCAGTTTTAACGAGGCGCGAGCCTGCTCCACCTGAGCCCTTCCGTCTTCGATGTCCTCCTTCCTCGGCCCTTCCTTGACCTTTTTGAAAACCTCCGTTGTCCCTTCCAAAGCCGCTTTGGCAATCTTCAATTTGGTCTCGGCATTATCCAGCGTCTCTCTGGGAATCACGCGCCCATCAAAAAGGGTTTTCATCCGTTCATATTGAGTCTTCTTATTTTCAAAATCGAACTGCGCCTGCTGGAGGTTTGCCTTTGCTTCTCTGATCTCTTCAGGCCTCGAACCTGCAAGCAACTTTTCCAATCGCGCCTGGGATGCTCGCAAGGTGGCCCGCGCTAATTCGACCCGCTGCCGAAGATCCTCATCATCCAGCATGGCAATCACTTTGCCTTTCTCAACCCAATCCCCCTCCTGGACATAGAGTTGGACAATTCTTCCGGACAGTTTAAAACCGACATCCACCTCTGTCGCTTCGATGTTTCCGGAAACTTTGATGGAAGAGTCTCCATCGCCTTTATCTTTGACAAAAAGATAAAAAACGAGGCCCACCGCAAAAATCACTATAAAAAAGAAGAAAAACACCCAACGTTTCATTTGAATATTCCCTAATGGCAAGTCAACCTGGTTGTTGAATAAAAATAATATGAGAAGGGGGGTGGGTATGCTGGAAAGCCTTTACAGCGGCACCTTTAAGTGGTTTGTTAATAAGGTATCAAGCATATCCCAGAGATCACCTCAGGTGACATCAAATGTTTCCCATAACATATAGAAACGATCCGCAATTGTAAAGGATTGGAAGCATGCCCACCCCCCTTTTTTGCAACAATGAGAGCAAACCCATTATAAATTTCATTTTTCTTCCTGTCAAAAGTTTTACCTTCCAAAAGAAGGAACCCACTTGAATTTTTCATCCTTTATAGTAAGATGTTTGTAAGATGTTAAGATTCAATGATATTTTGGATCGTTTGGGGTCCTATAATCCCAATGCCGACACAGACCTCTTAAGAAAGGCCTATGTCTTTTCCGCCAAAGTCCATCTTGGCCAGGTCCGCCTCTCCGGCGAGCCTTATCTCACCCATCCTCTTGAAGTGACCGGAATCCTCACCCAGATGCAGCTCGATGCCGCCACCCTTGCCACAGGCCTTCTTCATGATGCCGTAGAGGATACGCTGTCCACTCTCGAAGAGATCCGTGGAAGCTTCGGAAATGAAATTTCCCAGTTGGTTGACGGGGTGACCAAGATCAGCCGGATCTCCCTTCGGTCATCTGAGGAGAGTCAGGCAGAAAATTTCCGGAAGATGATACTGGCTATGGTGAAAGACATCCGGGTCGTCCTGGTAAAACTCGCTGACCGCCTTCACAATATGCGAACCCTTCGATACCACACCCCGGAAAAACAGGCGGAGATCGCCCAGGAAACCCTCGACATCTACGCCCCCTTGGCCAACCGCCTTGGAATTGACTGGATCAAAACAGAGCTGGAAGACCTCGCCTTCAAGCACCGCTACCCCGATATCTACGGGGAGATTCAGCGAAAGATCGCTAAAAAGGAGAGGGAGCGGCAACGTTATATCGAAGAAGTGAAACGAACCCTGTTGAAGAAGCTTTATGAAAACAAGATCGAAGGGGAAGTGACGGGCCGACTTAAGCAGATTTACAGCATCTATCTAAAGATGAAAGACCAGAATATCGATTTTGATCAGGTCTATGATATTACCGCCTTCCGGATCGTTGTCCACAGCATCAAAGATTGTTACGATGTCCTGGGCATCATCCACTCCCTCTGGAAACCCATCCCCGGCAAATTTAAAGACTACATCGGGCTTCCCAAGGAGAATCTGTATCAATCCCTTCATACGGCTGCCATCGGACCTTATGGGGAACGGATTGAAATACAGATTCGCACCCGCGAGATGCACCGGATCGCGGAGGAAGGCATCGCCGCTCACTGGAAATATAAGGAAGGGAAACCCCTGGACGAGGCGGATGACAAAAGATTTACCTGGCTGAGACAACTCCTCGAATGGCAGCGCGATCTGAAGGATGATCAAGAATTTATTGAAAGCGTCAAAGTGGACCTCTTCCCCCATGAGGTCTATATCTTTACTCCGAAAGGCGAGGTGAAAGAATTCCCTGCGGGGGCGACCCCGGTTGATTTCGCCTATAGCATCCACTCCGATGTCGGGAATCATTGCATCGGAGCAAAGGTCAACGGGAAAATTGTCCCCCTGAAATATGAGTTCAAAAGCGGAGATACGGTTGAGATTCTGACCTCCCCGAACCAAAAGCCAAGTAAAGACTGGCTCAAGTTTGTCAAAACCCCCCGGGCCAAAACCAAGATCCGGCAGTGGTTCAAATCAGAGGAGAGGGAGAAATCGATCATCCTTGGGAAAGAGATTCTGGATAAGGAACTTCGAAAATTCGATCTTCATCAGGCCAAGTTGATGAAGTCTGGAGAACTGGAAAAAGTGGCCGGCGAATTCAGTTTTCAGGGAGCGGAGGATCTGATTGCCGCCGTCGGTTATGGAAAGGTGACCGCCAACCAGATCATTGGAAAGCTCCTTCCTCCGGAAAAGTTTGAAAAGAAGGAAGAGGAAGAGGGTCGCCTCCAAAGCCTCCTTCATAAGATCACACGCACCGGTCCGAAAGATGCCCTCCTCATTAAAGGAATTGATAATGTGATGGTTCGTTATGCAGGATGTTGCAACCCCGTGCCTGGAGACAGGGTCGTGGGGTTCATCACAAGAGGGCGTGGGGTGACGATCCATACGGTCGATTGTCAGAGCATGTTGGATGAAGATCCCAATCGAAAGGTCGAGGTGGAGTGGGATTCGACAAAGGGATACAGCTATCCGGTTCGGATTCGCATCTATTCGGATGACAAGAAGGGATTGCTGGCGGAGATCAGCAGCTCCATCGCCTCCCACGAAGCCAACATCACCAATGCAAGAGTCGATACGACCGATGATCATAGGGCGATTGGAACCTTCGAACTTCAGATCCGGGATTTAAACCATCTGAGGAAAGTGATGAAGGGCCTCGAAAAAATAAAGGGGATCCACAAGGTGGAAAGGATGAGGATCGAAGGTCAGGCTGAATCCTGAGGTAGTCGCATGGTCAAATAGTCTCATTGTCTTTTAGTCTAAAAACAATAAGACCATGAGACGATACGACTATGTGACTTTTTTTAAGATCAGGCTGCTTTCGTAACCGAACCGGAGCGGAGGCATCTTGCACAGACTTTTATCTTAATCGTCCTTCCCTCTTTGATCGCCTTCACCTTATGGAGATTCGGATACCAGACCTTGCGGGTCTTATTATTTGCATGACTGACATTATGTCCAAAAACAGGCCCCTTACCGCAGATCTCACACTTTTTTGCCATTTGAAAACCTCAAAATGAATTTTAAAATGAATAACATAGACCTGATAAAAAAGCAAGGAAGGACCCCTTAAACGAGGTATGGAAACTCCCCGGATGGCCGAAGACGAAGCCCCATTTTTTCTATCTCCCGATGAAACTCTCGATTCTTTCTTCAATGGGAAACTGAAAATTCTTCAGAAGAAAGAAGGATACCGTTTCTCAATCGATGCGGTTCTGCTCGGCCAATTTGTCAAAATTCGAAGGAGCGAAAAAGCCATTGACCTGGGGACAGGGTGCGGCATTCTTCCCCTCTTGTTATCACAGACGACAAAAGCCTGCTCCTTTGTCGGCGTGGAGATCCAGAAGTCGCTGGCCGATGTCGCGGTCAAAAGTGTCATCTTAAACTGTCTTGAAGACCGCATCTCCATTCTTCGCCAGGATTTCAGAAAATTAAAAACCTCTTTCCCTCCGGGTTCTTTTGATGTCGTTCTCTCCAACCCTCCCTATCGAAAATATCGGACGGGCAGGATCAACCCCTCTCCCCAGAAAGCCATTGCACGGCATGAAATAAAGGGAACCTTGAATGATCTGGTCTCCATCGCTTCTTATCTTTTGCCGCATAAGGGGAGATGCTATTTCATCTTTCCCGCTTCGCGAACCGTTGATCTTTTAGTTGCCTTGAGAAAAGGAAATCTGGAGCCAAAACGTTTTCAGTTTGTCCATCCCCGTGTCGGAGAGAGCGCGAAATTCCTTCTTGTCGAATCGGTCAAATCGAGTGGCGCGGAGCTCAACATCATGCCGCCCCTGATCCTCCCTCCCTAAAGAACTCTCAAAACCTACTCTTCGCTCTTTGATTGCACAGATTTCAAAAATGGATTTCACAGACTATTCTTTATTGATCAATGCATTTCCAATCTGTGTAATCGGTTCCTAATCGGTGTAATCAGAGATTTCTAGGCTTTGTCAGAAATCTCATAAAATACTTTTGACAATGGGCGATGAATAGGATAATAATTTTAACAGATGAACGTTTTGAATGCTTCCATTTCGAGAACCAAAGAGAAGTCTCCCTTAGAAGAAATCCTCCTGTGGGTTGGAGACGATCTCAAAAAGGTGGACCTTGAGTTCCGAAGGAATTTAAAGTCCGATGTCCCCATCATTGCCGCCATTGGAGAACATCTTCTTCTCAGCGGAGGCAAACGGCTTCGCCCGATCCTTCTTCTGCTTTCCGCCAGGGCCTGCGGATATCAGGGAGAGGCGCACATCTCCATGGCCAGTTTAATCGAATTCATCCATACCGCCACGCTTCTCCATGACGATGTCGTGGACCGGGCCGAACTCCGGAGGGGAATGGAGTCGGCCAATGCCAAATGGGGAAATGAGGCCTGTGTCCTGGTCGGGGATTTTCTCTTTACAAAATGCTTCTCCCTGCTCGTGGAAAATGGAAATCGAAAAATCCTTCAAACGATTTCCAGGGCGACCACCCTGATGGCAGAAGGAGAACTTGAGGAATTGATTAAAACGAATGACCTTTCCCTGACCCAGGAGGATTACTTTTCCATCATAGCGCGAAAAACAGCGGCGCTCTTCTCTGCCGCCACTCAGGTTGGGGCTATCCTTGGAGAAGCTTCGAAGGAGAAAGAAACGGCTTTAACCCATTTTGGGATGGATCTCGGAATTGCCTTTCAACTGATTGACGACAATCTCGACTACACGTCCAGGGAAGAGGAATTCGGAAAGAAGATTGGGATCGACCTCCAGGATGGAAAGGTCACGCTTCCTCTCATCTATACCCTGAACCACTGCACTGAGAAAGAGTCGGCCATCATCCGTCAGGCCGTCGAATCCGATCCCATGACCAGTGAATCCTTCTCCCAGGTGATAACGATTATTGATAACTATCGTGGTGTAACCTACACCTGGGAAAAGGCGAGAGAATATGTGGCAAGGGCAAAAGGACACCTCCATCATCTTTCCGGCTCAATGGAGAAGGAAGCCCTCCTAATCCTGGCTGATTATGTGCTGGAGAGAAGGCTGTAGATGAAGAGGGATGAGTCAGTCCTATAGCAATAAGATTATGAGTAAAAGTGACAATAATGTGTTTTATAACGAGCGCATTTTAAATCCGAAGCACAAAATCCGGGCGAAGCGTCCAGCAGGACCAATTCGAAACAATCTCAAATGGTCCAATATCAAATGTTCAAAACGAAAAAAGTTTAAGAAATTTGAATTTTAAGCATTCGAATTTGTTTCGGATTTCGATATTCGAATTTCGAATTTTTTCAATTAAAATAGAGGAGTGAAAAATGGTGAATGATTCGAGTTTGCTTCATGTAAACGATAAGAATTTTGCCTCGGAAGTCCTTCAGGCCACCGTTCCGGTGTTGGTTGATTTCTGGGCAACCTGGTGTGGACCCTGCCGTGCCATCAGCCCCATCGTTGAAGAGCTGGCAAAGGAATTTTCAGGCCGGGTCAAAATAACAAAACTCAATGTGGATGAAAACCCCGCCATACCCGGTCAGTATGGTGTGCGTGGAATACCCACTCTCATCCTCTTCAAAGAGGGAAAGGTTCTTGATCAGATTGTCGGATCCGTCCCTAAGGTCCGTTTGAAAGCGTTGATCGAAAAAGCCCTGTAATAAAGGATATCAGGCTACCAGGAAAACAGGAAGCAGGATACCAGAAGCATTAGAATATCAGGTGACATGAAAGGTAAAAGATTCTAAATCTGACACCCTGATATCCTGATTTCCACCACCTGATAGCCCGATTTTCTGATAACCGATGGGCATTGATTCGAATCTTATATCCGAAAGGTTGAATATTCTTGAGACGTTCTAATCTTTTCTTGCCGTTGCTTCTTATCCTGTGCCTGGGATCACTCTTTCCACTCTTCCATTGTGCCCAAAGAACGAAGGACCCTGCCTCTGCGCCTGACTTCACGCTTAAAACCATCGAAGGTCACGAGGTTGCCCTCTCCGGATTGAGAGGGAAGGTGGTCTTGCTCGATTTCTGGGCAACCTGGTGCGGACCCTGCAAGGAATCGATCCCCCATCTGATCCAACTCTATAAAAGTTATCAGGACAAGGGATTCGAACTGATCGGGATGAGTACGGATAAAGCGGGAGACGTGGAGATGGTCCGCCGTTTTGTCAAATCGATGGACATCCCCTATCCCATCATCATGACTCCCGATGAAGTGGCCAGAAATTACAAAGTGACCGGCCTTCCCACCACTGTTCTGATCGATAAGGAAGGTAAAGTCCGGGAGAAGATCGTTGGATTTAATAGCGCCATCGGCCAACAGATTGCAGCGAGGGTCGAAGAACTCACCTCAGAAAAACCCTAAAATAAATCCAAATGATAGATAGTTTTTATCTTCTAATTCATTTGGCATTTGAACTTTGACATTTGGTATTTCTATTTCTTCCCCTTTTCCTGAAACAACTGAAAGTATCCTTCGATTAACTTCTGAGGATCTAAATTGAGCGCACGGGCATAGGCCTTCAAAAATCCCTTCAGGTAGACCATAGCGGGGAGATGGTCCAGGTCCTCCTCCTCAATCAGCTCCAGGGTCTTCATATTGATCTTCGTTTCAGCGGAGACGGCTTTGAGGTCGATCCCCAGCTTCTCGCGGAGCTGTTTCAGCGACCTTCCTCGATAAGTTATCTCTCCGGTCTCCAGCGAAAGGTCCGTAAAAGAGAGGTCGCTTCTTATCTCCGATGACTTTACGGGTTTCTCCACCTGTTTTTCCCTTGAAGATCTTTCTATCAGATGGGAGTGAGATTGATCATAACTTCTCCGCAATGCCTCATCCATCAGAACCCTGTAAGCCTCTTCAATGGCCGCCTGTATCTTCCTCATCTCCTCTTCCGAGAAGAGGGAGTAGATGGCCAGTGAATCAGCATGAAAGGTCTCCCTCGCATGATCATATGCCCGCTGAATTTCTTTTAAGCCGGCATCAGGGCTCACTTCCAAGATTTCATAATAAGTCTGTTCTTCCATCCGTTTCATTTAATGCCCACTTAAATCCCTGGGTTCATTCGGTGGCTGTTCGCTAATCTGGAGGCAATCTCAGTTACGCATTGGGCCGCCTTGGAACGGTAGTTCTCAAGAACCAACGGCCTTCTTTTCCGTATGGAGTTCCCCACATCCTGATCATAGACGATATAACCCAGATAGTGGAGTTGAATGCCGAAGTACTTCTGGCATGCGCTTCGAATCGAAAAACCGATCTCAATATCCTTTTTTGACCGAACCTGGTTTAAAATGAGATTGGGGTGAAACGTTGCGGCCTCCTCGACTATCTTCAGGGCATCCTCTTCGTTGATACGCCTCACTTCTCTCAGGAGTTCATAAGGGGAGCGGATGCCCGCCTCGTTTTTCTGATCCATAGCTTCGTCAATCAGGCTCTTGGCCGAATAGGAGGAAACGGCCTGTCTCAGTCGCCGATAAAAAGCACTTTTTAAAAACCGGTAGGTATTTTCAATGGAGGTTGGTTCGGGGGTCACCACCAGGATTCCTCCATCCGACATCAAAAAGAAGTCCAGAACGCTCAGGGCGTTGCCTCCACCCAGGTCGACCAGAATATAATCGCTCTCCAGACTCTTAATGGATCGAAGGAGCTTCCTTTTCAGGGCGCTCTTCGCATCGGCCGCATTAAGAAGGTCTTGCGCTCCGGTCAGGAGCTGAAGATTGGGTACGCCGGTGTGGATGAGCGCATCTTTGAGATGGGGAACCCTCTTCTTGATGAAGTCTGAAAGAGAAGTTACGGGCGGTAGAAGGCCCAGAAAGGTGTGGAGGTTGGCCCCTCCCAGATCGGCATCGATCAGAATGACCCGTGAGCCCAATTTTGAGAGACAGATTCCGATATTGGTGGTGATAAAACTCTTTCCGCTTCCTCCCTTGCCGCCACCAATCGTCCAGATGACTCTCTGATGTTGATCTCGGGTCATGCTTGCCTAACCTACCATAGCCAGAAGCCAATAAAGGTTTGGAATTAAAAAATTCAGATATCGATTCTGAAAAGGAAATCAGGAGATCAGGGATTCAGGAGGGAGGGTACCAGAACATCAGGGTACCGGAGAGAATCAAAAAAAGAATGACTGACCCTGATGTCCTTATATCCTGATACCTGCAACTTGATATCCTGATATTCTGATAACCATGAAACTTTGCTTCGGATTTAGATCATAATCAATCGCTAAAAAATTAGAATACTATTGACTACCAAACGCCGTCAATCTTTGCATGGCAATGCAGGCATTCCCCTCCCACCACCTCATTCCTGACAACCCTGAAACCCATCCTTTCGATCACCCTTCGTCCACAATGGGGACATAAGGTATCCTCCCCTTCCTGCCCTGGGATATTACCGCAATAAACATATCGAAGCCCTGCCTTCATCCCGATCTCCCTTGCCCGGTGAAGGGTTGCCGCTGGAGTTCTCGGAAGGTTGAGCATCTTATACGTGGGATAGAAGGCGGAGAGATGCCATGGAACCTCCGCCCCCAACGAGAGGATAAACCGGGCGATCTCTTCAAACTCTCTATCAGAATCGTTGAGGGTCGGAATGACGAGCGTGGTGATCTCCACCCAGATCCCCAACTCTTTCATCAATTTCAGGCTTTCGAGAACGGGCTTGAGCCTCGCTCCGCACACCTCCTTATAAAACTTCTCCTGAGAGCTCTTCAAATCGACATTCGCCCCATCGAGATAGGGCTGGATCGTTTTCAGAGCCTCCTCCGTCATATAGCCATTGGTGACAAAGACATTCCTGATCCCTTCCTGACTTGCCAGGACCGCTGTCTCATACGCATATTCAAAGTAAATGGTGGGTTCGGTATAGGTGTAGGAGATGGAACGGCATCGATTCTCCTTTGCGAGAGAAACGATCTTGGATGGCGGAACTACGGATCCATCAATTCTTTTTCCGTCGATCGGCATCTGGGAGATCTCATGATTCTGGCACTGGAGACAGTGAAAGTTACATCCCACCGTAGCCATGGAGAAGGAGGTCGAACCGGGCAGGAGATGAAAAAGAGGCTTCTTCTCAATGGGGTCGACATTTAGGGAGATGGCCTTTCCGAAAACGAGACTGAAGAGTAGGCCCTCCCTGTTCTCCCTCACCCCGCAGATTCCACTTTTTGAAGGCGGGATGACACATCGATGACTGCAGAGGTGGCACTTGACCTTTCCCTCTTCCAAGGGACTATAAAGCATGGCCTCCTTCATATTCCCTTCCTCTGTGCGTGAGCCGTCCCTGCAGGTGAAGGATAAAACCTAAAGATCGAATTTGGGTAACTGCTGAAGGACATATTTCCGAATGACCTGAGGAGTGGGCAAGTCCTGAACGACCCTTTTATTCTGAATCAGAGGGAGAAGAAGCTCCTGAAAACGCCCTCCGCATGAACATCGATTTAACCCCTTGGCGGGGAATCTCCCTCTTGGCCGAAGAGGAACCACCCTGTCCTGAAGACATTTGGAGCATCGGAGGACGCTCTTCGAACCGGACAGCTTTCCCCTCTTCGCTAATGGCTTTCCTTCGATTTCGACGATGTCCATCGCCAGGTCGACGGACCTCGCGTTGGTAATGGAAGTTCCCACTCCATAGGCATCCACCACAGGATTCAGGCTTAAGATACGTTTCTCGTCTAATCCCCCACTGACAAATATCTTCACATGACCAAATCCCCTGAGGTTGAGCTCCCAGCGGATCTCTTCAATAATCTTCCGGAAGTCTCCCCGCCTTGAACTGGGAGTATCGAGTCTGACGGCATAAAGCTTCTTCCCCAGGGCTTCTGCCACACGGATGGCCTCTATCTTTTCATCATTGAAGGTATCGATCAGGGAAACCCGCTTTACCTTGGGATCGATCACCTCGTCAAAGGCTTTGGTCGCTTCCACTGTATCGCCGATGAGCAGGACCAGGGCATGGGGCATGGTTCCGGAGGGCTCCTCATGGATCATCTCGGCATCCTTGACAACGGCAACACCGTCACATCCGCCGATAAAAGCATTCCGTTCCACCATTGGCGCAATCGCCGGATGGATTCGTCTCGCCCCGAAACTGATGACCCTCCGGTCTTCCGCCGCCTTTTTACAGCGGGCTGCCTTGGTGGCTACGCCGGAAGCCTGGCAGAGGAGACCCAGGATCGATGTCTCGAAGAGACCGAATTCCGTATACATCCCTTCGATCTCCATAACCGGCTCGTAGGCCCGAAAGATCGTCCCCTCTTTCATGGCCCTCACTTTGACGGGGAGGTCTTTGAGGAGATAGACCGCCTCTTCAATCCCAGCCAGCACGGCCCATCCGTATTCCTCAGGAAACCGTTTGGCGATGAATTCAGCCTTGACCCGTTTGTCAATCTTCTTTGCCTTGAGGATCTCCATCGTCCTCGTAAAATAGACATCCGTATACTTGCCGGCCTTGATATCCTTTGGATCAGCGATATGAAACATCGTTAATTCTCTATTAATGGAATTAGAATTCCAATCTATATAACAGAAATTTCTCGCCCCTGTCTATAAAAATATTCGGCTCCCCTTTTACAATCCCTCCGTCATAGGGATCATTTCATTTCATTGATAGGTGAAGTCGATAGGCGGGACAGGAATGACCCGCCTATCGGGTGTAATTTATTTTATCAGGAATTTCGTAACCCCCGTAACCACGGACTTGCCATAGTTTCTCAAGATCTTTCCCCGTGCAAAATCTTTCTCTCCCCTTTTCGTATGGGGATCAGAACGGCCGCCGCACAAAGCCCAAGAACCATCGCAAACGAAACAACAATCCACGCCCATTGAAATGAGGTTAGGCTTTCCTTGCGGACACCTGACATAAAAAGGCTGTAGACAGGGCCTGCTTCGAGAACCACCACCGCCGCAATAAAGCTCATGCAGAGCGACATATAGATCAACCCCCCCAGGCTGGTTACCGATTGAGTCGGGCTTTCAGGCTTAAAATCAGGGTAGATGGCGCCCAGTCCTATTCCCATCGCCACAATCCCGGGAACCATCAAAAAGACCGTAACCACCGAAAGGACCATCATAAAAGGCGTCACATTCAGGAGAATATTGGTGGAAACGATCAATATTTCGGAGAGAAGAAGAAGGGGAATGAAATAGACAAAGAACTTAATCCAGAGGAAAGTGCGGATCGATAAAGGGGATGATCTCACGATCCAGAAGGCCTCTCCTTCGAGACTCACTGCGGGGAAGACAAATCTCACCGCGATGGCGCTCAGGACAAAGGCGGCTAACCCCATATTTAAAAAAGAAAGGAGGTTTTGAAGATAGTCCAGCCGTAGGGCGCTTCTCTCAAGAGGAAGGACGGAAAAATTGTAGAGGTAGATCACGATCAATCCCATGACCAGAAAGATTTGAGACCACTGGGTCTGGTCGCGGAAGAAGGTCTTAATCTCCTTTTCGACAAAACCTCTCATGGGCCGGGGAAGATGATTAAGAAGCAAGTCGTATCCGATCCTTCTCCCACCGATAAACGAAAACATCTTTCCGGCAGAGGTCTGCGACTTTGAAAAACCCTTGAAATAAAAAGCCCCTGATATCCATGTCGAAATAAAAATCAGGCTGAGGGCGCCGCTCCAGGCGAGGGCCGTATGGAAGAGAGCGCTTTTCCAGGAACCTGAAAGGCTTGCTTTTAATGTGTCGGAGAACCAGGTGGTGGGTAGGATCGGAGAGCTGAGAGACTCGAGGGTCCTAAGATAGAGGATGAGAGAGGTGAACGATTCCGGATTGACCAATTTCTCCGGTCTGATCAATCGAAAAGAAAGAATTAAAAGGAGAGCCAGCAAAAGGCCCAGAAAGACAAAGACACTTCGAATTCGTCCTGCTGGCAGAACAATGGCGGCGATCATGACGATGATCGCGCTGAGACTCGAGGCAATGAGACAGAAGGGCAGGAGATTGAGGCCTACCATCGCATAATAGAACCCCCCTGCCCTGTAAACGATGGCATAGGAAAGGAAAACAGGAAGGCTGTAGATGAGCACCATCCATGAACTGTCGAGAGTCGATTCCATCCAGCGGGCAAGGAACAGCTTCTCCCTGGATACGGGCATCGAATGAACAAGGAAGAGGTCCTTCGCCAGATAAAGTTTGGCAAGGGAGGTCAGGATGGCGCTGAAGATGAGGAGGGAAAAGAAGGTAATCAGTGTCATGGAGAGAAGTTTGTAAGCAAGAACATCACCAAAGCCTTCTATGCTTTGAAAATAGGTGAGAACCCGGTAAAAGAGAACAAACATCCCTCCCCAGAGCGAAAGGCCAATGGCGCCGAAGATCAGCCCCCGGAGTCTCCGGCTCGACGCCCCCCGGTTTTTAAAAGACAGAAGTCTGGGCCTCAGAAGGATTAGGACTTCTCTCATGGGAAGGATTCTCCTTCGGTGAGGATTAGAAAGACTTTCTCAAGATCCCCTTCTTCAACCCGTGCAGAATCTTTCAGATCCTCCACCGTGCCTATCGCGATCAATTTCCCCTTGTGAATGACCCCAATCCGGTCACAGACATCCTCTGCCACACTCAGGGTATGGGTTGACATAAATAGGGTCGTCCCTTTCTCTGATAGATCACGAAAAATATTTTTCATCATCCGGATACCCGCAGGATCGAGACCGACCATGGGTTCATCGATCACAAGGACTTTTGGATCGTGAAGAAGGGCGGCTGAAATGATCAGCCGTTGTTTCATCCCATGAGAATAAGATTCGATCAGTTCGTCTCTCCAATCATAAATGGAGAACTTCGTTAAGAGGGACCCAGATTTCTCTTTGAACAGGCCATCCTCAACCCCGAAGAGGTCTGCCGTAAATCTTAAAAATTCCATTCCTGTCAGCTTTTCGTACAGAAAAGGCCTATCAGGGATGTAACCCATCCTCTGCTTTGCCTTCTCGGGTTGCCCTGCCATATCGATCCCATCGATGGTCACCGAACCCTCTGTGGGCGAAAGAATTCCGCTCATCATTCGAAGGGTGGTTGTCTTACCCGCGCCATTGGGGCCGATAAAACCGAAAATTTCACCTTCGGATACGGAGAGGTTGATCCGATTGACTGCCGCCAAGCTTCCAAATTTCTTTGTTAGGTTCTTTAATTCGATCATCTTGTCTCCGATAATATTTCCAGTTTAACCTTCCCAATGACCCCCATCAAATCGACCTGTTGCTCCGTGCCCCGCACAAAACGGATGTGCGTCACATCGGCAGGAAACTGTCCCATGACCGCATCCGCCGTGATCCATCCTCCGAGATGGAGGACATTCCATGCATGATAATAAAATCTTCCGTTCTGATAGACCAGACCGGCTTCGATCTCCGCAGGTATGCCCGATGCCCTTGCCAGTGCCGCTAACAGGACGGCATGTTCATTGCAGTCGCCGACCCTGTTTCGAAGCGTCTCCAGGGCATTGGGAACGGAGAGAACCGGCCTTTTTTGAATGTTCTGATGGACCCATGCCACAAGCTTCTTCGCCTGCACAATATCCGAATCTCCCTCTGAAACGATCTCTTTCGCTTTGGTCCGGAGTTCAGGATGGTCGGACTGGATAAAAGGGGTGGCCTTCAGGTATCTCGTCCGCTCACTTTGAAACTTCTCCTCCTCTTTTTGGGAAAGGTTCAAAATCGATTCCTTCCGAATCGTCAATACCCTCTCGTTAAACGACTGTCTGCCCCCGTCTAAAAATAATCCATTCGCCCCTGTTCCTTCCAACCTGATCCTCAATTCTTTCAGTTCATGGACATTCTGAATGGATTTGTTCGCTGACACAGAGACCACTTCGGCAAGATCCGAACTTGCAAAGAATGTGCCTTTTTTTAGAGCCTCCTCTCTGGTTGTCCGTTCCAGCCTGATACCAAGCGACCCCTCCTCTCTTAATACCGCTCCATCTCTTCCGATCCACGCAAACTGAGGAACCCCCATAAAATCGACTGAAACTTTTTTCGCCCTCTCCTCCCGGCTCATCACGGAAATGGTCTCCTCGATCACCACCGTCACCTTCATGGGCCTCTGTGCCATGCTCATCGGGTCAAAAACATGGAATATCCGGCTATCCCCCGGCTTCAAATTCTCATTCACCATTGATTCAAGTATGCCGGTCGGGAGATAAATCTCTTTTTCGATCGGAAGATCGATCTTCTGCTCGGACCCTGTCGGACCGCTATAGAGAGTGAGAAGGTTGTCCTTCACGCCCCCTCTTGCCTTAAACCGGAAAAGGCTCGATTCCAGTTCAAAGTCGAATGCGGAAAGAGCCAGACGATGATTCAGGTCTCCGATCGTTCTGAACCGGATATCCTGGACCATTCCCATGGTGTTGATCCGCATGAAGACCGATTCCAGAATTCGATACCCTTCAGCCGTCCTTAAAAATTGGCGGTGGACATAACCGATTTTCTGTTCTTTCTGGAAGATATTCATCCATGTCTCACGATCCGATGGAGGTTGAGAAACGGATACCAGAGGAGACATCTCCCATTCATCCTTCTGGAACACTCCAAGACGAACAACCAGAAGGGAGACAAAGATGAGGCCAAATAAGATTCCAATGACCCGGTTCAGTTTTATTCGTTGCATGGCCATCAACCTTTATTTATAATATACTATGTATTCCTTCACTTCAACTCACTCTCCCCCTCTCCCCTCCCTCGACGGGAGGGGGCGAGGGGGAGGGTGAGCAAAACACACGCGACCCATTTAACCAAAGGCTTCGCCTAAAGGCGAGGGTTTTTCTCCCATTCCCCGAATGGGAGAAAAAATATTCCTGAAGAAGTTGAATATGAAAACATACGGTCTCTTTCTGCTGGCCCTTTTCTTTACACTCTTACCCTCCCAACAGGGACATGCTTCATCTCCCGGCAAACTCCTCCTCTTTGCAGGAGCGGCAAGCAAGCCTGCGACAGAAGAGGTGATCAAAACTTTCCGGGAGAAATTTAAAATACCGGTCGATGTAATCTTTGGAGGTTCGGGGTTTGTCCTTTCTCAGATGAAATTATCCAGAAGGGGGGATATCTATTTCCCGGGTTCATCCGACTTCATGGAAGTGGCAAAAAGAGAGGGGCTCGTCTATCCTGAATCCGAAAAAATCGTTGTCTATCTCGTCCCTGCCATCAATGTTCAAAAGGGAAACCCAAAGAGGATCTCTTCCCTCAAGGATTTAACGAAGAAGAGAATCCGTTTAGCCATCGCCAACCCGGAGATGGTCTGCGTAGGGACTTATGCGGTGGAAATTATCGAGAGAAACCTGAATTCACAGGAGAAGGAGAGTCTCAGGAGAAATCTAGTTAATTACACGGAAAGCTGTGAAAAAACCGCCAATGTCATCTCTCTGAGGGCGGTCGATGCGGTGATTGGCTGGCGGGTATTCCAGTATTGGGACCCGGAACGGATTGAAACGGTCTTCTTGAAACCCGAAGAAATTCCAAGAATCGGCTACATTCCCATCGCTATCTCCAGGTTTACTCAGGACAAGGTCTTGGCTCAAACGTTTGTCGATTTTATACTCTCGCCACAGGGAAAATCCATCTTTCAGAGGTATAACTACATAATGGACCTCCAGGAGGCGCGCCGATTTACAAAACCAGATACCCCTGTGGGAGGAGAATATATTCTGCCAAAGGAATGGAGAACAAGGTAAAAAGCAATGAAACGGTTATCAGATGATCAGGTTATCAGGAAGTAGACATCAGGATATTGGGATTTCAGGTCAAACCAAAAGCCGTTATTCTTTACCTGAGATCCAGGTATCCTGATATTCTGCACCCTGTTATCCTGATCACCTGATATCCGTATTTTCCCGCATACTGGTTATTAATTGGTGATTGGAATTTCAACTAAGGAGGACAAATGGGCTTCAGGTACACCATGATTGGCGCTGCCATATGTATCTTCATCTTCTACTTTGGCCTTCTTGCCTCGCTCCTCTTCTCGGCAAGCCTGAAGGGTTTCTGGGAATCCCTGTTGCATCCTTCCACCCTCTTCTCCATTCGGCTGAGCCTCATCGCCGCCACCCTCGCCACACTTTTAGCTGTGGCTATCGGTCTCCCGTCAGCCTATGCCCTCTCCCGCTTCCAATTCAGAGGAAAGCAAATCGTGGATACGTTTCTCGAAATTCCGATCATCATGTCGCCCATTGCCCTGGGCGCCTCATTCCTCGTCTTCTTTAATACTCCCTTGGGGGAAGCCATCCAGAGAAAAGGAATCTTCTTCGTATTTGAATTTCCCGGCATCATCCTTGCTCAATTCGCCACCATTGCAGGTCTGGCAACCCGGCTGATGAAAGCCTCCCTTGATGAAATCTCTCCACGATATGAAGCCGTGGCCCGCTCTCTCGGCTCCTCCTCATGGCAGGCCTTTTATCGTGTTACACTTCCCCTCTCCTTCCGGGGGCTTTTAGCTGCGATCATCCTCTCCTGGGCGAAGGCCGCAGGCGAGTTCGGCGCCACCGTGACTCTTGCAGGCGCCATGCCAGGAAAAACCGAGACCATGCCCATTGCCATCTTTACGGCTCTGGCTTCAGCCAACATAGAAAAGGCGATTGTTTTGATTCTCATCCTCGTCTTCCTTGGTTTGGTCGCACTCTACGCTGTCCGATTTACCGGAAAGATCTATCGTTATGATTAAGGGATCTTCTCCCAGTCGAGTGGGTAAAAACCTCATGCAGATATGGCTATTTATTATCCCCCTTTGGAAAAGGGCAAACACTAACATTCCCCCCCTTTGGCAAAGGGGGGCGAGGGGGGATTTTAAGAACAAATGCTTTCTTACGATAAACAGTTGAAAATATTTTCCCAGCATCTCAGAAAAAATATTACAGAGATGTCTTTGAGAATATGGGCGGAGTGATGGAAGGGATATGGAGTTGCTTATGATTTACAAAATCTCCCCTGCCCCCTCTTTGCCAAAGAGGGGGAGAGAAAAACCAGATATGACCCACTCGATAGGGAAAAGATTATGATTAAGATTGAGGGGCTTACCATCCTTCTCGGTTCTTTTCGTTTAAAGGATTTCCACATTGAAATTGCGGAGGGAGAGTTTCACTTTCTCCTCGGTCCCACGGGTAGCGGGAAAACCCTGATCCTGGAGTCGATTATCGGACTGCATAAACCCAAAAAAGGAAAGATATGGATTGGCGAAAAGGAGGTTCAAAACCTGCCTCCTGAGCGGAGGGAGATTTCTTATGTTCCTCAAGACCTGGCTCTCTTCCCGCATCTAAGTGTGAAGGAGAATATCCTTTATGGAATTAGGGCAAAAAATCACTCCTTAAAAACCTATGAGGAATATGTCGGGTCTCTCATTCAGGTCATGAAAGTTGGACATCTTCTCGAACGATACCCGGCCAATCTTAGCGGAGGGGAGAAGAAACGGGTGGCGCTTCTCAGAGCGCTGGCTCCAAAGCCAAAACTCCTTTTGCTTGACGAGCCCCTCTCCGGTCTGGACCCCTCCATCAAATTTGAAATTCAGCAACTCTTAAAAACCCTCCACGCCTCTTTTCATCCAACGGTTTTATGTGTTTCCCATGACTTCGAGGAAGCCTACCTCCTGGGAGATAAGATGACCATTTTCATTGATGGAAAAGTGGAGCAGGTCGGAAAAAGAGACGATGTTTTTTTAAAACCCAGATCCCAAAAGGTGGCACAATTTCTGGGGTTAAAGAATCTTTACAGGGGCAAAGTCCTGACAAAGGGGGAGGCCGATCAACGATGGGTTCTCGACATCAACGGTCTCCGATTTTCCGTACCGGGCAGTGCCTGTCAGGATCAGATGGAGATAGGAAAAGAGGTGGACATCTACATCCGACCTGAAGAGGTGATGATCCTCCGTGAAGGGAAGTCTGTCAAAGAATCTCTGAAGAAGAATATCTTCGAGGGGAAAATTTCGGATATTGCCAATAGAGGCAGACACCATACCGTGGCATTCCAGGATGAAGAAAGACGGATCTTTTTCGAAATCTCCATTCCCAATTACGCCTTCCGGAATCTCGATCTGTCGATTGGTAAAACCACAAAGGTCGCCCTCCGCGACGAATCCCTCTGGGTGATGGAATAATTTAAGAGGATGCTGAAAAAGCCAACCGCCATGTCACTCCCGCGAAAGCGGGAGTCCAGAAGACCTTTGAAAAACTGGATTCCTGCTTCCGCAGGAATGACCTTCTTCAGCCAGAATGGACTTTTTCAGCAACCTCCTAATAAAACCTCCTAATAAATCTTGACGAAGCCGTAGTTTTATGAGATGTTTACAGCACAATGATAGTTGGCACAAACCAAAGGAGAAACTGCGATGGGCGCCCGTGACGAATTCGCAACCAAAGATGATTTAGAAAAATCCTTAGGAAAATTTAAAGAAGAGATTATCCATGAATTTCATATTGTTGCTGAGGGACTGACTGACCATATGAAACTTCTGGCTGAAGGCCATTCAGGTTTAGCCCAAAGACTTGACCGGGTGGAAACAAGGCTTGGCGGAGTAGAGATCAGACTTGATCGAACAGAAGCAGGTCAGTTGGGAATCGTTCAACGACTTGATCATATGGAAACAAGGTTTGACCATATGGAAACAAGGTTTGACCATATGGAAGCAGAAAACGTACGTCAGCACATGGAAACTCGCTCACTCATTAAACTCTCCTTTTCCGAACTGGACAACCGACTCTCCAGTCTGGAGTTACAGGTCAAAGAACTGCAAGAATGGAGAAAACAGGTCCAGGATAGGCTTCAAATTTAACATTCCTCTTTTAAACCATTATATCTATCCATCATTATCTTTTCCCTACCCATCAGAAAATACAACCCCTTATTTGCATAGAAAATAGCTTCCTTAAATCCCTCCCCGCCTCCCTTTGCCCTCCAGTTCAGAGACCGCTCTGGGTCGGAGACCAAAGGGAGGTGTAATTATCCCCCTTTGCAAAACTGATCCTTACCCATAACCTGGGTTGCTGGACACAAGGGTTAAGTTGAATATTGTTAACAGGTCGATATCATTATTAATTTTTAAGTTTGTCATTCCTGCGGAAGCAGGAATCCAGATGTTTCTGTTGGTCCTGGATTCCCGTTTTCACGGGAATGACACCTAAATACAGAATGCAAAACCTTCAATTACACCGGTCATGCCCCCCTTCCTTGTGTTCAGCCCCCCGACTTATGGGACACGGTTAGTTTGCAAAAGGGGGACTGAGGGGGATTTTCATGGTTCGTGCCTGTCCCGTATAAACGGGAGGTGTCGCTCCGTCATGAAGGATTGCTCTGAAATAAATCCCTCTGGGTGATGAGCTAACTTAAAATCAGAGGAAGTTTGCTACGATTTTCATGGTTTTTGGTAACCAATTGTACGTGGTCAATTTCCATGATTTTTCAGAATTATTCCCTAAGATTTCTTCCTGAATTATTCAGTTCCTTAATTTCTAAAAAAGGTGTATATTACAACCCATAAGCAGCGGAATGGTATTTTCTTCATAACAAGATAATTTTCATTTATTGATTTAAAAAATTCCTATTTGGTCATTGGAGAGCCTGGAGTGAAAAAATTATTGGGTTCACTACTTGGCATATTGGTTTTGATTGCAGGATTATACCTTGAATTTTTTGGGATTTATCATTCATTTAGCAGGCACGGTGTAAAGGATGGGTTAATATCTGTTTTTATTCCACCTTACGGATGGTACCGAGCAATTGAATATTGGTGGCATGATGATTATGCTGGTATAGAGACCATGAACCCAGTGTGGGAGGCTTTGGGCCCGACAACGATGGTGGATGGAGAAGAAAGGTACTCGGGGGATTCTTTTTTGATAGAAAGAGTATGGAGAGAATAGAAGGGAAGATCAAATTGTGGGTGAGGATCAAAATACATAATCCAATGGTTCGACGGGAAGGAAAAGAAACTTTTAGATGTGATGAAATCATCCTAAAATGGATTGTCGATTGTGAAACGAAGGAAGTAAAAACAGATTATATTGTGCTCTATTGGCAGGCGAAGAAACAGTATAGTAAAAAGAAAGATGATTTGAAGTGGCCTATAATGAAGAACACAAATGCTTATCTGATATACGAATTATTTTGTTTTTAGTGATGAAAGGAGGTAAACTGATAAACTATTTTCAGGTCGATGGCCGAAGAGAGTAAGATTTGGGGTCTGAATTGACTTCAAGAGGAATGGGTAGCGCTTAACAAATCAGCGGATGGTTTACAAACACCGCTGAATTAAGTCTTCGGACGGAAGAGATAATGAAAGAAGATGATTACAAACTGACTAAGGCTCAAGGAACCGATTAAGAAGCAGAAAGGACGATGCGCTCTTTCTGGAGCCGAGATGATTTTTGAGAAGGAATACGGAAATCCAAATATTAACACCAGCGGGTGTCACCCGCTCTATGTGACTATCGACCATATCTCCCCAAATAATGATAAATATGGGCACCAGCTTGTGTGCTATGATCTGAACGATCTATTACTCTGGCCAGAATAATGGTAACGTTTTATTCTGAGATAGCTTGCCCACTTCTGACCGTATTTTATTGGCCAAAAGCACAATTTCAAAGACATTTTTGGAAGTACCCTTGATCTGTGTGCTCTATGATAAGGATGTTACCTAAATTCAGGCCAAGGTAGTAAAAGGCTGTCTTCCAAACAAAATTTTCAAGGAACTCCAGGTCACGGAAGCATGGCGACAACTGATGAACGAGTGGCGGTCGCTTGCTAAAAAAAGACCCTATGGACATAGAGGCGTTCAAGAAGGTGCTTGGAGACTAAAGGTTATTCCAACAGGCGGCTACCTGATCGCCGATAGATCCGGTTTCCAGTGAGCCGCAATAAACTCATTCGAGGTGATGTGTGGTTTTTAATGTAGGATTTTGGGACAGATTTATTCGGGATCAATTAATGCACCAAATAACTATTTTCGTTGAAAATATAGAGGGACGTCTTCTTCCAACATTTCATGATATAGAAAGTGAGGCTGAAAAAGTTCAAGAGCAGGAATGGAATAGATTGTGTTCCTCGTGTTCCTCCCCAGATATCGATCTTGCTGATTTAGCGGAGAAAGCCCGTGATGCTGGGATCGATTACTATATGATGGTTTCCGGCGTTAAACAATCCCTTTTGAATGTTTCGGCAACGAGCTTGTATCACCTTTTTGAGCAACAACTCTTATTTTTTTTACGCCGTGAAATCCTTCATCAATCTGAAGAAAATAATATTGATCTAATAAAGATATCTATTTTAAAAGAGCGATGTCTCCAACACAACATCGACGTTGAGATATTTTCATCTTGGCAGACAATAAATGAAATGAGGCTTGTGGCTAACACCGTAAAGCATGCTGAAGGTAAATCTGCCATTGATCTTCGTAAAATCAGACCGGACCTCTTCAGAAATCCTGTCCTGGAAAAATTTGGTCCTAAACTTGGTGGTAACTTTCGTTGTTTGTATATGCCACTCGCAGGTGAAGATTTGTACCTATCAATTGAGGATCTGAAAAAATACGGTAGAGCTATTACAAGGTTCTGGGACGAAATGATTTCTGCTATGTACGAACGAAACTGACTGAAATGCCTCACCTAAAGAATTATTCCAGCGGATGGATTACAGTCACTGCTGTTTTTAGCTGTTAATGTCCGCTTTCAAAGCGTAATCCTCATCCTCAAGGATCACACTCGGAACAACATTTGTAGGTGCTATAGGCACTCTGAAAACTGGAAAGTATAAAATAGAGCTTCTGTTAACCCCGTTTGAAGGCCCCAGCATTCCTGCCTGTCGGCAGACAGGTATGCTTGAGGATGGTAGAAATAGAAAGCATCCCTGCCTGTCGGCAGACAGGAGCTCCTCATTTAGTGTGGGGTTAAACCCCTGCCTCTTCTAACGGGGTTTACTCGCCCTCCATCTGAATCTCAATCTTTTTGGGTTTCTCGCAATGGGAGGAAGAATCTGTTGAGAAGAAATAGGTTTAACAACTCTTGACAATGATATCAGTAATGGTACTATAATAATGTGGCTAAAATAGATGATATACTTGCACAAATTAAGCAAAATCCAAGAGATGTTCGATTCAGTGATTTGTGCAAGGTATGTAATCATTTTTTTGGGGAGCCTCGCCAAAGTGGGAGCAGTCATCGAATTTACAAAACCCCGTGGCAGGGTGATCCTCGAATAAATATCCAGAACCATAAAGGAAAGGCCAAGGCATATCAGGTGAAGCAGGTGCTATTGGCAATTGACAGATTGGAGGTAAGTCATGGCCCTGAAAAATGATCGATATACCTATCGGGTAACCTGGTCTGAAGATGATAACGAGTATGTGGGTTTGTGCGCTGAATTTCCCAGCTTGAGTTGGCTGGCTAAGACTCCAGGTATAGCCTTAAAAGGAATCCGTAAATTAGTTGAAGATGTCGTGAAGGATATGCATAACGCAGGTGAAGCTGTTCCTGATCCAATCGCTTGCAGGCATTACAGTGGAAAATTCATAGTGCGGGTTCCTCCACAAGTTCATCGAAAACTCGCAATCCAAGCAGCCGAGTCTGGAGTCAGCCTGAACCGTCTTGCCAGTTCAAAGTTAAGTCAATAAAGCTCTGCGCCTATCATAACCTTCAATTCCTGAACATGGTTGCAGTAATGACTTGGAGGTGAAATACGCAAACTGAAAACTGGAAAGCATAAAATAGATATCATGTTTACCCCGTTAGAAAGCCTCAGCATTCCTGCCTGTCGGCAGACAGGTATGCTGAGGATGGTAGAAATAGAAAGCATCCCTGCCTGCGGCAGGCAGGAGCTCCTTATTTAGGGCGAGGTCAAACCCCTGCCCTTTCTGACGGGGTTTACTCGCCCTCAATCTGAATCTCAATCTTTTTGGGTTTCTCGCATCCCTTCAATGAACGGACCATTCCCTTAATCGACCCTAACAGGAAATCTCTGATAAAAGGTTTTAACGGAACGGCCCTGTCATCTACCCTTAGAGTGATTTGTTCTTCCTTTTTTGACTTTAAAAACTTCTTTTCGATAAAATCACCCACTCCTTTGACATCATCAAGAAAGAAGCAGGAGACCCCGACATTGAACTCCTTGTCCGATACAATGGCGATGAGGTTATCCTCTTTGGTGCAGAGAAGCTCCTTGTGCTTTTCCGTTCTGAAGATTTCGATCTTCGGTTGGACATCCTTTTTGTAGCCCTCTGAAAGAATAAGGTCTACATCCTGAACCAACTTGTCCCGGATTTCATCCAACCGTAAATCCTTCTCCACATCCCGGATCAGCGCCACTTTGGCAGGAGAGGAGATGATCGTTGTATGGGCGCCTGCCTGCTTATGCCGCCAGCTATCCTTCCCCTCCCGGTCCACCTCAAACCCGTGAACATCGTGCTTCACGGTTGCGATCCGGTAACCCCTGCGGACTAGCTCAGGCAAAAGTTTCTCGATAAATGTGGTCTTTCCGCTATCTGACTTACCAACAATAGAAATGATGGGAATCACGCTAAACTCCTTTGGAATATTGGAATGTTGGAACAATGGAATAATGGGGAAGGCTGAGAAGATTCTTTTCGACACAACATTCCATCATTCCATAATTCCATTCTTCCATGATCAAAAGTTTCGTTCCAGCAATTGCACCTTCACTTTCTCCCCTGCCCTGACAATCTCTTGGCTTTCGGGGATGACGATAAGGCCATTGGCCCTGACCATGGATCTCAATATCCCTGACCCCTGTGGACCTGTCGTTGTCACCGAATAGCCGTCGTTTTCAAATGAGACCATGGCCCGGATAAAATGTTTTTTCCCCGGCTCTTTACGAATTTCCTCCTTTAGAACAGCCTCGATAACAGGCTGAAAGATTTGCCGATGGCCCATCATCTTCAAGAGCGATGGCCTTACAAACTGTTCAAAGGTGATCATGGAGGAAACAGGGTTTCCCGGAAGGCTGAAGGCTGGCTTCTTATCAAACATCCAGAAAGCCACGGGTTTCCCTGGTTTCATTGCGACTCTCCAGAATATCATCTCCACGCCCAGTTCCTTCAGGACATCCCTGACGAAATCATAATCCCCTACGGAGACACCCGCTGACGAAATAAAAACATCAGACCGAAGCCCCTGAAGAATCTTCTTTTTAATCTCATCTTTTTGGTCTTTCGCAATTCCCAATTGAATCGGGATCGCTCCGCACTCCCTGACCTGGGCGGCCAATGTGTAGGAATTGCTGGAGACAATCTTCACCCCATCCAGGCTCTCACCCACATCCACCAGTTCCTCACCAGTACAGAGGACCGCCACTGATGGCCTTTGATAAACCGAGACGAATGACCTTCCCATAGAGGCAAGCATCCCGATTTCTGATGGACGGATGATATCCCCTTTGGTGATCACCCGATCTCCCCTCTTTACATCCTCCCCTGCCCTTCGGATGTACCCACCGGGAAAACCAGCCTTCAGAATGATGACAAAACCGTTTCCCCTTTCCGTCTCCTCAACAGGCACAACCGCATCAGCGCCTTTTGGGATGGGGGCGCCGGTCATAATTCTTATGGCCTGACCCTTTTGGACTGTTTTTTCCGAAATGAATCCAGCGCGAAGATCTTCAATCACTTCTAAGCGGACAGGATTCTTTTCAGAAGCATCCGGAATATCTTCATACCTGACCGCATAACCGTCCATCCCCGAATTATCATAAGGGGGAAGATCACGAGGGGCAATCATATCCTCCGCAATCACCCGGCCCAGGGCATCCAGAATGGATACCTTCTCAAACCCCATGGGCTGGATGTGAGAAAGGGTTTTATCTAAGGCTTCTTCTACGGTGATCATGGTCGGTATTTATAACATAAAACAATTCATATGAAAATTCGAGGATGTTCTTGGGCCCTCATAAGCCATATTCATTTTTTGTTTGGAAATTATTCAAAACTTTCTAAAATACTCCTTGACAAGTTATGAGCATATGCTTATAATTTAGCCTAAAAGTGGGTAATTTGAATGGCAAGGCCAAGACATTGCAGGCGAGTAGAGTGTATTCCTGGAAGCAGATACTTTAAACCCAGAGGTATCCCTCTTTCTTCATTAGAGGAAGTCATTTTAACTGTTGATGAATTCGAGGCTATCAGACTGGCTGACCTTGAGGGTTTATATCAGGAGCAGGCAGCAGAAAAGATGAACATTTCTCGCCAAACCTTTGGAAGGATTATCGAATCAGCACATCAAAAGGTGGCCGATGCGTTGGTTCAGGGGAAGGCATTAAAGATTGAAGGAGGTGAGTTTGAAATGGCAGAGAGGAGAAAGTTTAAATGTTATGACTGCCAACACACCTTGGAACTTCCTTACGGAACGGGTAGACCGGAGAATTGTCCTTCCTGCAAAAGTGGCAACATTCGCAGAGCAGAAGAAGACAGGGGGAGTGCAAGAGGTTTTGGCAATAGGCAAAAGAGGGATTGTTTTCGATCTCAGGCAAAATAGCAATGAAGAAAACATTATCGAAGCGTGACAAAATAAATGGACACCCAATAAGAAAGGAGAAAATCATGAAAGTAGGTTTTGCAGTTCAGACGAACGAAGGAATGGAAAGCAGGGTTTATGATCATTTTGGCTCGGCCCCGGCATTCATCATTGTCGATACCGAAGGGAAAGAGGTCTTAACAATTAATAATAAGGACTTGCACCATCTTCACGGCGCATGCAATCCAATCATGGCGCTTGATGGGAAGAGCGTCGATGCAATGGTCGTGGGTGGCATAGGAGCAGGCGCATTGACGAAGTCAGACACCCCCCGCAAAGCGGGTGGCTTGATGAGCGGGGCTGCCTCAAAGGCAGTCGACCCGATAGCTAAACGTTGCGCTAAAGCGCACCTCAGTTGCCAAATTAAAAATGTTCTCCCGTTCCATCCGCTTCCTCTTGATCGCGGATGTATTGGCGAACTTGCTCTATCTGAAATCCAACGGTGGATACCGCATATCCCCGAGCCCAAAGATGTTCCCCTGTGAAATTCCTCTCCTTGCCGCATAGCTGCCTTGAGATCGCAATCGCACTCTTCCCTTTCAAAAAACCGATCACAGAAGCAACCGCATACTTTGGGGGAATCGCAATACACACATGAACATGATCGGGCATCAGATGACCTTCCAGAATTTGGCATTCTTTCTGCCGAGCCAAGGCATGAAATATTTCACCTAGGTGGCGTCGTGCCTGCCCAAACAGGGCTCTCCGTCTCTTCTTTGGGATAAACACCACATGGTATTTGCAATCCCATTTCGAATGAGATAAGCTTCGATAACCCTGAAAACTTTCTTCCATAACATCCTCCTGTGCCGTTTGCTTTTCTCATCAAGCCACGGGAGGATGTTATGCTCAACGGTCAAACCTTTTCAAGTCGCACTGGTAAAACCAGTGGCTTACCTAAATTCGAGTTAAACGCATCGGGGATAAGAGTATACGGAGCCGGGGCTTCAACCGTAAAAGAAAACCTTTTCCTATTAAGCGAAAATAAGCTCCAGGAGCTTTCGGCGTACAATGCCTGCCGAGCCCATCAGGGCGGATGCGGACATCAACAAGAATAGTTTGTGAATCAGACAGTTGAGGAATCTTCGTGAAAGGGAAAGAGCCGGATAAATTTTTTAATGTCATTCTCAATAGCATTGCCGATGGGGTGTTCACCACCGACAATGATGGCAAAATCACCTTTATGAATAAAGCTGCTGAGGAGATTACGGGATTTTCGAATAAGGAGGCTATCGGCCGTTACTGCTTTGACATCTTTCGGGCAGATATCTGTCAGACCAGATGTGCGTTGAAAGAAACCCTCCAGACAAAAAAAGAGATCATCAATCTCAATGCTACCATTTTGAAGAAGGGAGGCCAAAAAGTCCCCATCAGTATTAGCACTGCTGTATTGAAGAATGAGCGAGGACAAATCATAGGAGGAGTTGAAACCTTTCGGGATCTCTCTGTCATTGAAGAACTTAAGAAAGAACTCGCCGAAAAATATTCGATTGGCGATATCATAAGTAAAAATCACCTGATTTATGACATCTTCAACATTCTTCCCGATGTCGCAGAGAGCGATAGCACGGTTCTGATTCAAGGGGCCAGCGGCACGGGAAAAGAGCTTTTTGCAAAGGGCATTCACCATTTGAGCCGGAGAAAAGAAAAACCTTTCATCAAGGTAAATTGTGGCGCCCTTCCGGATACTCTCCTTGAGTCGGAACTCTTCGGGTACGTCAAGGGAGCCTTTACGGATGCGAAAAAAGACAAACCGGGAAGGTTTGCCCTGGCCAACGGGGGAACCTTATTTCTCGATGAGGTAGGGGATATGTCCCCTTCCCTTCAGGTGAAGTTGCTTCGTGTTCTCCAAGAAAAAGAGTTCGAACCCCTGGGTTCGACGAGTCCCAGAACAACCGATGTCCGAATCATTGCGGCCACCAACAAAGACCTTTTAAAACTGATGGAAATAGGAAAATTCAGGGACGACCTCTTTTACCGGATCAATGTGGTGAAAATCGAGCTTCCTCTCCTTTCACAGAGAAAGGAGGACCTCCCCCTGCTCATTGATAGCTTTATTAGGAAATTCAACGCAAAGATGGGAAAACGCATCACCAGGGTATCCGATCAGGCCTTAAGGGTTCTTTTGCGATATGATTATCCCGGGAATGTGAGAGAACTTGAAAATATCCTGGAGCATGCCTTTGTTCTCTGTAGGGGAAATCTGATCGATCTTGATTGTCTTCCAAAAGAAATGACAGGTGACCAAACGGAAATCGCCTCCTCTTTGCTAACCGATGAGAAGAACCCTCTCGATCAAGCCGAGGCAGAAACCATCCGGCAGGTGTTGAAGAAATATGGAGGAGACCGAACCAAAGCAGCCAACGAATTGAGTGTCGGCCGCACAACCCTCTGGAGGAAAATGAAAAAGTATCGGCTTGCCTGAAGGTGCTGAGACTGGCCTGTCTCATTCTAGCAACTGTTTCATTCAATCCGTTTCATTTATGAAACACAATAAAATCTCCCTTCTTTTCCCCCATAACTTGCATCTCCTCTAACCTTTTGATATCTCATCTTTTTTATTAAAGCTGATGTTTGGCACCTATCTTGCTCTTAATAAGCTCATGGAGATGAAGATTGCAATTCCACTTTTTGGAACTCGGATTTCACCCCGTTTTGACTTCTCCCAAGAGATTCGGATCATTACGGTAGAGGATGGGAAAGTGGTCCGGAAAGAGAACTTCCCGGTTGCTCATCTTAACCTCAGTCAGCGTCTCGACCAATTGGCTTCCAACGGAGTGAGCAAGGTGATTTGTGGCGGAATTGATGGATTCTGCTTAAATCAATTGGGAAGTAAAGGGATTGAGGTTGTCCACAATGTGGCAGGAGAGGCTGAAATCGCCTCCGACCTTTTCATGAAAGGAAAGCTTCGGACAGGCTTTTGCTGTGAAGGAAGAGGAAGAAGACGTTTTTGTGTTTGGAAGAAAGGTTCCAGAGGAAGGAGGATATAAATGGCCGAAGAAAAATGTAAAAAAGATGCAGTCTGCGATACCTGTAACGAATCCAGCTCTTGCAGTCAGCAGGAAAAAGAGGCCCATGCCCAGGAGAGATTGAAATCGAAACTCTCGCATATCCAACATCGAATCATGGTGATGAGCGGAAAGGGCGGCGTCGGGAAAAGTACCGTATCGACTAATTTGGCTGTTGCACTATCTCTGGATGGGTTCAACGTCGGGCTCCTCGATGCGGACATTCATGGCCCCAACATTCCCAAGATGCTTGGAATTGAATCCAAGCATGTGGAGGGATCAGACAAGGGGATGATTCCGGTTGAGGTCTTTCCGAACTTGAAGGTCATTTCCATGGCCTTTTTCATCGGTGATCGGGATAATCCAGTGGTCTGGAGAGGTCCCCTTAAGCATGGCGCCATCAGCCAATTTCTTGGAGAAGTGGACTGGGGAAACCTCGATTTTCTCGTCGTCGATCTTCCTCCTGGGACGGGGGATGAACCGTTAAGTGCAGCTCATCTCATTAAGAATGTGGATGGCTCTATTATCGTAACCACTCCTCAGGATGTTGCCCTGCTCGATTCTCGAAAGGCTGTTACCTTCAGTCGGATGCTCAGTATTCCTGTGATTGGGATTGTTGAAAACATGAGTGGATTGGAATGTCCTCACTGCCATAAAGAGATTCCTCTTTTTAAGATCGGTGGAGGAGAAAAGGCTGCCCGTGACATGAAGGTTCCCTTTCTTGGAAGGATCCCTATCGATTCAGAGATGGTTATCGATTGTGATAGAGGAATGCCGTTTGTTATGGCTCATCCAAAATCGGAGGCAGCTAAGGCCTTTAAGGAGATAGCCCACCGCTGTAAGGAGTATGTGGGATTCAAGGAGACAGAGAAACAATCTGAAAGGGAAAAATTTCCCTATCATTTCAAAGAACAGGAGGTGAAGAGATGAAAAGAATTGCATTAGCTTCTGAAGATGGTTCTGGCCTCGATGGATTGCTGAGTGCCCATTTTGGCAGATGCCCTTTCTATACCTTTGTCAATGTGGAAGGAGATCGGATTCTGGGATCTGAAGTAGTCAAGAATCCTTACTTTCCAAACCATACACCGGGAGTCATTCCCGAGTTTATCCATTCACAAAAGGCGAATGTGATGATCGCAGGAGGAATGGGGCCGAGGGCCATCGACTTTTTCACCCAATTTGGGATTGACGTCGCTACAGGGGCCCAGGGGAAAGTGAAGGATATTGTTGAGGCCTATTTGAGAGGCGAAATTCAGGGAATCGTTGCTTGTGAGCATCACGGGCATGATCATGAATGTCAGGAGGAGAAACGATGAAAGTTGCTGTCAGCGCAACAGGAAAAGACCTCAATTGCCAAATCGATCCAAGGTTTGGAAGATGCCAGTATTTTATCTTTATCGATCCTGAGACCATGGAGTTTGATGCCTTTGGGAATGAAGGGTTAATGGCAATGGGTGGTGCCGGGGTTCAGGCCGCACAGCTTATTGTCCAAAAAGGGGCAAGCGCTCTGATTACGGGCAATCTTGGACCCAATGCCGCTTCAGCTCTCTCAGCATCAGGAATCAAAGTCTACTTAGTTCCTGGAGGGACAATAAGGGAAGTTACCGAAGCATTCAAGGATGGAAAACTTCAGGAGGCAAGTGGGCCTACGGTTCCTCCTCATTTTGGAATATCCCCTTCTCCATCCCTCTCCCCCAAGAGACTGTGTCGTAATTCCGTTCATGGTTCGAGAGCCTCACCACGAACGGATTATGACATGTTGAAAATCAATCACTTAGCCGTTCGTCCTGAGCGTGTCGAAGGGCGAATGGCTAATTATGACACAGTCTCCAAGGGGAGAGGGCGAGGGTGAGGGGGAGTATGGGTGGCCGTAGAGGTTAAAGAACGAATATTACGAATAGCTACGAATTATTCGAATAAAATCCTTTCGTTAAATTCGGTACCATTTGAATAATTCGCCTGTGAAAGAAAGGAAGGATAATTATGCCTTACGGAATGGGACCTGCTGGATGGAGACACCATCCTTATGGATATGGGAGAGGCTGGTGTTGGAACCCCGGGTCGTACGGAGCGCCTGTTCCACCATGGGGATCTCCAACCAAAGAAGATGAAATCCGATTTCTTGAAGAGGAAGCCAATTTCCTTCGAGGAGAGTTAGGCCAGATTGAAAAAAGGCTCGACGAACTGAAAAAATAAAAATGCTTTAGGGTAAAGGTTAGGAAGCCGGTTTAGTATTTGGTCATAGGGTTACGGCTTAAAAATTTTAAGCCCCGACTACGTAACCCTTTAACGAAACCGGCATCTTAACCCTAACCTTCCGACTAACGACTTTTATTCGAAGGGAGGTGTTTTCTATGCCAGGATTTGATGGAACAGGGCCACGAGGGATGGGCCCAATGACTGGAGGAGGCAGAGGCTTTTGTGCAATGCCAAACAGAGGCTACGGTCCATCCGGGTATAGCATGCAGGCACCTTATTATCCACCTTCCGGTGGTTATCCATTTTATGGAAGATCATTTTCCGGCCCCGTCTTTGGCGCAGGCCGTGATGGCCTCCCATGGGGTGGAGGCCGCGGAAGATGTTTTGGTGGCGGGCGAGGGTTCCGTCGTTGGTAGTGGCAATTTGTAGTGATTGCATGGGGGCCATCGATGGAACCCAACCCCCTAACCCCTTTAGGGGAGAAGGGAGACCTGCCTACCGGCAGGCATGGGGAGTATTTCTTGCGCTATACTCTGTGCGCTATGCGGTTTTGTAGGTATAGGAGGTGATAAAAATGCCAAGAGGAGACGGAAAATGTCCCCCCGGAGGCAGTGGTCCAGGAACAGGAAGGGGTGCCGGAATGGGTGGATCTCGTAAGGGAAGAATGGGTGGTTCCAAAGCAGGTGCAGGCCCTGGAGGAGAATGTATGTGTCCAAAATGCGGGACGACTGCTCCTCATGAGGCTGGAGGGCCTTGTTCATTTAAGAACTGCCCGAAATGCGGTGCAAAGATGGTGAGAAAATAATTTATTCGATAAGAAAACGAAATTGGATTTAAAAATAGGGGAATCCATGAATGAAATGTTGACCGGTCAAAAAAGGCAGGGAGAAGTCAATCTACACAGAAATTGTTTTGCCTGTGGTTCAAATGTCGGAATAGGTTTAGGACTAAAGTTTTATAAGAATGAAGATGGAGCTGTCTTCGGAAGTTTCTTTGCAGATTCGAAGTTTGAAGGTTATTCGGGCATCATTCATGGAGGAATTATAGCTACTCTGTTGGATTCTGCGATGACCCACTGTCTCTTAATGAAAGATATCCCTGCCCTCACGGGAAGATTGTCGATCAAGTATTCTACCCCCATTCGAACAGGAACAGTTGTGAAGTTAGAAGCAAGGATTGTTGACCAAGTCCATGAAATGTTCATTTTACAAGGGAAGGCTTGGGTGGATGGGAAGAAGGTGGCAAGTGCAGAGGCCAAATATAGGAGCATGAAAAGAAGGGGCAATCAAGAGGCGAAGAAATGACGCTTTTCCCATCTAAGGATCCTTCTTTAGAAAATAAATTGATCGGGAATATTCTAAGGGAATATCCCCGGATGGCCAGGATCATGGAAAGATATTTTGGTGGACATTGCCTGGAAAGGTCTGGCTTTAAGATCCAGACACTCGGGATGGCCTGCATCCTATTCGGCGTCGATCAGAAGCAGTTGCTTCAAGAATTTGAGAAAATCCAAAATTGATAGACATGACAAAAAACCCAAGTGGCCCGAAATACATCTTTGGACCGGTTCCTTCCAGAAGATTGGGAAGATCCTTGGGAGTCGATCTTGTCCCATATAAAACCTGTACCTTTGATTGCATCTATTGCGATTTGGGAAGGACCACTTTTAAAACAACCTCTCGAAAATCTTATGTATCAACTGAGGAAGTCCAAAGGGAACTGGATCTTACTTTATCTCCCTTAGAAAAGAAGCCAGATTACATTACTCTCTCCGGGTCAGGGGAGCCCACATTGAATCAAAATATTGGAGATATCATCCACACCATCAAGCATTGGACTTCTATCCCTGTGGCAGTTCTAACGAACGGCTCTCTCCTCTCTATCGAAGAAGTCAGAAAAGATTTAATTGATGCCGATGTGGTTTTGCCTTCTCTCGATGCCATCAACGACGTGACTTTCCAGTGTTTGAACAGACCTCACCCGTCGTTAAAAATAGATGAAATCATTTTGGGTCTCATTCAATTTCGAAATCAGTATCGAGGCCAAATCTGGCTCGAAGTGGTCTTTTGCAGAGGGATAAACGACGATAAAGAGGAGATTGAAAGACTCAAAGGGATCATCGAAAGAATCCAGCCCGATAGGGTTCAATTGAACACACCCGTCAGGCCGCCTGCTGAAGAATTTGCTTATCCCTTAACAACAACTCAGATTGAAGAAATAAGGAAAAAATTGGGAGATAAGGCGGAGATTATTTCTGAATTTACTGCTCCCCTGGGAGAAGAATTTAACTCCGTGAAGGATACAGAGATTCTTAACTTGATCAAGAGAAGACCTTGCACAACGGAAGATATTTCTAAAGCTCTTGGACTCCGTATAGATGAAGTTGTGAAGCATTTAGATCATCTTACAAAAACAGGGCCAATCCGATATCGAATGTATGAGCACCATTGTTATTACGAGTTTAATGTAACTAATTGAAAAAACCCTCCCCTTTTCCCCTCTCCCTGCTGGGGATAGGGTAAGGGTGAGGGGTGACAGGTAACGAAGATCATGATCATTTCAATCGCAAGCGGGAAAGGAGGGACCGGAAAGACCACCATCGCCGTTAATTTAGCTCTCTCTCTATCAAAAGGGACTGTCCAACTAATTGATTGCGATGTGGAGGAACCTAATTCCCACCTTTTTCTATCCCCCACCATCCACCAGGTTACCTCTATGGGAATTCCGGTCCCCCGAATTGATGAATCAAAATGTACATATTGCGGCAAATGTGGAAAGGTCTGTGAATACCATGCAATTGCTGTCATTTTGAAAAACGTTCTGGTTTTCGACGAGCTCTGCCACGGATGCGGTGCCTGCTCTTACTTATGCCCAGAAAAAGCCATATTCGAAGTGGAAAGAGAGATTGGAATTGTCCAGGAAGGAAGTGCGGATGGAATTCCATTCGTTAATGGAGTTCTTAATATTGGAGAACCCATGGCTTCTCCACTGATCCGGAAGGTAAAGGAGAGTATTCAAAAGGATAAAACCGTCATTCTCGATGCCCCTCCAGGGACAGCCTGCCCTGTTATTGAAACCGTCAAAGGAAGTGATTTTTGCGTCCTCGTTACAGAGCCGACCCCCTTTGGGCTGAATGATTTAGAGTTAGCTGTAGGAATGTTGGAAAAATTAGGAATTTCGATGGGAGTTGTAATCAACAAGGCGGATGTTGGGGACCGAGAAGTCTGGGATTACTGCCAATCGAAAAATATCCCTATTTTAATGGAAATTCCCATGGATCGGAGGATTGCTGAATCCTATTCAAGGGGAGTTCCAATTGTTGTCGAATATCCTTCTTACAAGCAGGGATTCAAAGGTCTATTTGAAAAGGTGGAGAAACTCCATGAGTCAAGTCGAAGAAATGGAGCAGTTAAGTGATGAGGTGGGCTACCTCGTCTATAATGAAACGTTGATCGATCACTTTATGCATCCCAGAAATGCGGGAGAAATAGAAAACCCCGATGCAATGGCGACCGTTGGTGATCCTACCTGCGGGGATTTTATTAGGGTGTACCTGAAGGTGGAAGCCGGGAAGATATCCGTCTTTAAATTTTTGACCCAGGGTTGTCCTGGAGCCATTTCCACTTCCAGCATTGCCACAGAAATGGCTATTGGTAAGACTCTCGATGAGGCGTTGAAATTGACAGACAACGATGTGATCGAAGCTGCCGGTGGCATCCCGTCAAGAAAAGCCCACTGCTCCCTTCTGGCAATCAGAGGATTGCATCAGGCCATTTTGAATTATCACACCTCATCCCATCCCTCGCCCCAAGAAGGAAGGGGGGAGGGTGAAGAGGAAAGGAAGTAGTAAGTGGAACAAAATGAAATTAAACAATTAGCCATTGTCAGTGGAAAAGGTGGAACAGGAAAAACCACTCTTGCTGCTGCTTTTGCCGCTTTAGCTAAGAATAAAGTGATGGTGGACTGCGATGTGGACGCGGCAGACCTGCATCTCTTGCTTCAGCCGAAGATCCTAATGCAAGAGAAGTACTTTGGGGGAAGATCACCGCATGTCGATTTGGATAAATGCACCCAGTGTGGGCTCTGTACTGAGGTATGCCGCTTCCATGCCATTGATAATGGGGTGGTTGATCCTGTTTCGTGTGAGGGGTGTGGCTTTTGTAGACACATTTGCCCTGAAGAAGCCATTGTGATGGAAGAGGCTTTTTCAGGAGATTGGTTTGTCTCCGAAACACCCTATGGTCCATTTGTCCATGCACGATTGGGAATAGGAGAGGAGAATTCCGGTAAACTCGTAACTGTCGTCCGAAAAAAAACGGTTGAGATTGCAAAAGAGAAGAACCTTGACCTCATACTGATCGACGGCCCCCCAGGCATCGGATGTCCGGTCACGGCCTCGTTGACCGGAGTGAATCTGGTCTTAGCCATCACAGAGCCTACTCTTTCAGGAATTCATGATTTGGAAAGAATCTTGAAACTCTCCGATCACTTTAAAATTCCCTCGATGGTCTGCGTCAATAAATTCGACATTAACCTTGAGAATACGGCCCAAATAGCATCCTACTGCAAGAAGAACGGTTCCCGCCTCATCGGTCAAATTCCTTACGAGCCAAAAGTGGTCGAGGCACTGGTTCAAAGGAAGACAGTGATAGACTACCCTTGCAATGAAGTTCAGGGGATTTTGCTCAAGATGTGGCAGGGCATAGAGATGACTCTGCGGGGCGAAGCATGACCGAATACAAGAAATATTGTTATTGGTTGGATTCGAACAGGTTCACATTGGTCAAGAAAGTTCTTGAGGAAGAAGGGAATCAAGGGACCGATGAAACTCATTTGCCATGTCGCGTCATCAAAACCTCGACGGAGCTGGGTTATATCGCCCCTTCTGCCTGGAACGGGTTCTGTAAAAGAAGAACTTCCTGGTATTGGAAGTCTGATAAGGCAGAAAAATTCCTGATTGTCAGTAACAAACCAATGGACATTGCAGGGCGTAAAGATCCAATTACGATTGTGGAGTCGAATTTCAAACCCGATCGCTTACCTTCCGAGAAAGAGATTCTTGAATTGATCGAATTAGACGAATACCGCAAGAGAAAACCGAAGGGATGGGACAAGCCTGAGGCTATCGAAAAGGATTTCTACCAGATATACTTTGAGCGCTATGGGGCCACAGACTCTTTTGATTTCGAAAAACTCCTTAAATACCATTCGGCAAATCATGCCAATTTCATCGATCCTCAATTCTTCGAAAATATCAAGGGAGAAAAGGCGCCTTATTCGATTTCGGATAGCTTTTATGTCTGTTCCTCATGTCTTGAATTTTTCAACATTCTGGGAGAAAAATGGCCAATCAAATATGTAGTGCCGTGCATTGGTGCGGTTAAGTTTGCTGGCCTTCCAATGAACCATTATTTTGAAGTCAAAACTTTTGGGGCCGTTAACTCAGATGGTAGAGTATCTGCCTTTTAAGCAGAGAGTCGTGGGTTCGAGTCCCGCACGGCCCACTATTCTAATAAATGGAACAAAGATTCAGTCACGAGATGAAAATGGTCCCCATTGAGTTGAAACCCAATCTATCGAGTTGTATTGAAACCCTATCGAAAAGAGAATATGAAAGGACACTCAATCTCCTTCTTAAAGAAGGGAGTGTGGACAAAAGGCTTGGAGAAAGGCTTGAAGTTTTAAGGCTGTTTCTGGAGTCAACAGATTTTGGTCACCTTCGAAGTCAATATGAAGGATATCTCACGGAGGGGAAAAAGGTCACATTCCTCATCTATCCCGAAGAGGGGAAAGCGAGGTATAAGTTGGTAGTGGAATGATAGGGTGTTACGACAAGCTGATCTGATAGAGGGTTTTTTGCAGCGGGTTGGTGAATTTGCAGGGAAATAATCTAACTGACGAGTCACTCTCTTCAGTTTTTGGAAGGAGGATTATATGCCGATTTATGAGTACCGTTGTGAGAGGTGTGGTCAAGAGAATGAATTTCTAATTATAGGAAGGAAGGAGAAACTCCGATGCAAACAATGCGGGAGCGAGGATTTGACGAAGCTGCTGTCTGCCCATAATACATCCAACAGCTCTTCGCGAAGATCTTCTGAACCCGGTCCCGGAGGCTGTTGCGGGGCGCCTAATTCCTGCGGAACACCGGGGAGTTGTTGTTCTGGGTAGGTATGGCACTTCTACGGTTCTTTTCTTAAGAGGGTGTTCGGGTAGTAAAAAGATAAAAAGGAGGTGAAAACCATGTTATCAAATATACCCATCAATCTTGAGCTTGTTGGAAAGGGAGACACGGACAAAGAAATACTAAGGGCCGGGGTCATCGCGGAACTGGACGCTATCAACCTTTACGAACAAATGGCCGCCATGGCCAAAGATAAGAATCTCAAAAAAATTCTGCTTGATATAGCCAAAGAAGAGAAAACTCATGTCGGAGAATTCCTGACACTGCTCCTGAGAAAAGACGGAGAGCAAGAAGCGGAGCTAGAAAAGGGAAAAAAAGAGGTTGAAGAGTTGATGGAAAAGTAGGAATGGTAGGACGTTTCTAAGGATGTTGTCGCCGAGGATATTCATTGTCATATTGAAGATATTGTTTCAAATTCCAAATTGGATTCTAAAAGTGATAAAATGAGACTAGAACGAAGACCAAAGGAGGTGTCTTATGGCCGAAGCAATAGATGGATGCGTGAAACCGGCAAAAGGGCCAATTATGGCTGGAGAATCGAAAGCCTCTCAACTGTCACCAATTCAAAAGGAGGAAATCAAAATGATCGCTCGAGTTGGCAAACCGGCGCCCGATTTTGAGGCAAGCGCCTATGTGGATGGGGGATTCAAGAACATTAAGCTTTCAAATTATAAAGGAAAGTGGGTCGTCCTTTGCTTTTACCCTGGAGATTTTACCTTTGTCTGACCTACTGAATTGTCGGCAGTTGCCGCCAAATATCAAGAATTCAAGTCCCTTGGCGTAGAATTTTTATCATTCAGCACAGACAGTCGTTTTACCCACAAGATCTGGCAGGAGGAGGAGCTCTCAAAAATGGTTCCAGGTGGAGTGCCATTTCCAATGCTGTCAGATGCAGGTGGTCGTATTGGTAGTGTCTATGGAGTCTACGATGAAGATGCAGGGGTGGACATTCGGGGTCGTTTTTTAATCGATCCGGATGGAGTCATTCAAGCCATGGAGACGGTCACGCCACCGGTGGGCCGGAACGTTTCTGAACTGATCCGACAGGTCAAGGCTTTTCAGCATACACGCGTTACAGGTGAGGTGATGCCTTCCGGATGGCAGCCTGGAAAACCGACCTTAAAGCCCGGTCCTGATTTGGTGGGAAAAGTTTGGAAGGTCTGGAAACCGGAAATGGCCTATTAAATTTTTTCTGGATATGTCCCAGGGAGGCGGTCACGATCAATGAACGATATCATTCAAGTGAGAGATCTAACGAAGTTCTATGGGAACACCCCTGCTATTGACCATATCTCCTTTGAAGTCAAAAAAGGGGAGGTCTTTGGTTTCCTTGGACCAAATGGAGCAGGGAAAACGACCACCATTCGGATGATGGTAGGCCTGACCCAACCCAGTTCCGGCACCGCATTGGTCGATGGCCACGATATTTTGAAGGAACCCGTGGAGGTCAAAAAGACAATTGGCCTTGTACCTGAAACCTCAAACCTCTATGGGGAGCTTACCGCACTTGAAAACCTTATCTATCAGGCAGAGATCTATGGAGTTCCAAGAAAAGAGCGCCGAATTAAAGCGATCCAGCTTCTTGAGGAATTCGGTTTGAAGGAACATCAAGACAAATCTTTTCAGAAATTATCGAGAGGATTAAAGCGAAGGCTAACGATTGCCGCTGCATTGATCCACCATCCCAAAATCCTCTTCCTTGATGAACCCACTACAGGTCTGGATGTGATGAGTGCAAGGGGGCTGAGGAAACTTATCCTTGATTCAAAAAAGAAAGGATTAACCATCTTTCTCACCACTCATTATATCCCTGAAGCAGAAAGCCTTTGTGATCGTATTGCTATTATTGTTCAAGGGAAAATACGGGTCGTGGATACCCCCGAAAATATAAGAGACCAGATGAAGGAGGCCGAAGTCCTTGAGATCGGACTGGATCGCACTCCAGAGGATTTAAAGAGTAAGCTCCCTTCCGTGGATGGGATCGACAAGATTGTGATAGACGAAAACCGTATCCGTTTTCATACCAGGAGACTCGATCAGGTTGCATCTCCTGTTATGAGATTCCTTGAAGGACACGGGGCCAAAATTAAATCGATTAATACGTTGAGTCCAAGCCTTGAAGATGCTTTTGTGAAAATAACCGGTCTCGATTCAGAGTTGATGAAGATCGATAAGCCAATGAAAGCAGGTCCGGAATAATTTCCTCTCTCTCCCCCATGCGCCTGCCTGCCGGTAGGCAGGGGAGAGGGCGAGGGTGAGGGGGAATATGGAAGAACTCAAAAAAGTCTATTTCATAGCTAAAAAAGATATGGGGGCCTACTACCTCAAGCCTCCCTTAATCAGTTGGGGATTGATGCTTCCCATCGTCTTTGTATTAGCTTTCTATTTCAGAAATCCGGCGGGAATCAAAGAGGTCGTCCCAGGATTGATTGGTTTGACCCTTCTCTTCTCATGCACGTCCATGGCAGCCATCGTGATTACCTTTGAGAAAAGAATAGGTGCTCTGGAGCGGCTCCTCCTGGCACCATTGGAGATCAGAACGATCCTCTTCGGCAAGACCCTTGGAAGTTCTGTATTCGGGTTGGTTATCACCATCGTCATCACAATATTTCTCATTCCAATTATAGGCCTTTCTATTAATTATCCCTTTTCTTTTTCTCTCATTATCATCCTTTCTGGTATCGCCTTCTCACTCCTTGGAATCCTTATTTCTGTAGGAGTAAAGGAAGTCTTCGAAGCCATGACCATGTCCAATTTCTTTCGATTCCCAATGATATTTTTATGCGGGGTCTTCTTTCCTGTGCCTTCCATGCCCTTCCCTCTTCCTATCCTCTCTTATCTCCTACCATTGACCTATACGGTTGATGGTTTGAAACATTGCCTGTTGGAAGATAAAGGAATGATCCCTTTTTATCTGGATTTATTAATTTTATTAGGATTCGTTTTTTTACTCTTTAGTCTCTCGTTATTCATTTTTAAGAAAAGAATTCGCCAAGAATTCTGAAAGGAGGTGAAAACCATGTGCCAAAGTAAATCTGGTTGCACCCAACCCGAAAATCTGAAGGGAACCCCAAAGGATTGCTCGGCCGAGCAGATCAACGTCTGTCATCCTGGAGAGAAGGGGCATCCCTGTGAGGCTGAGGAAACGGAAAGAAAATAGATGATGTTTTATAAAAAAGAATGTATCATCAGTTCCGTTGAGACTCAGATTATCTTCACTTAAAAATCCCTCCGAACTTCCCTTTAGAGAGATGGTGGGATTTGATTTGCAGGGCGAGGCTTTAGCTTTGCATCAAGCAACCCTAAAGAGCTGCCCTACAAATAATTGGAGAAGGGGGTGTATTTGTTATTTGATCATATGGAAAGGAGGTGATGGACTGAAGATTAAATTCGGTTGGGTGGGGATGAATCTATAAAAATTAAAAGGGAGGTGGAAGTCATGTTAAAGGAGATGAATCGAAGGGACTTTTTAAAGACAACAGCAGCGACAGGTGCGGTATTGATGGCAGGAGATGTTTTGAAAGGAGGTGCTACAATGGCATATGGTTCTGTAAAAATCCCAGAGGTTGAAAAATTGGTTATTACCGTCATAACGGACAATTACTATGATTGCCTGAGGCCAAATTACAAGGTGGCTAAGAGATATTTCATCATTCCTGGTACATCTATCCATTCAGAGCATGGCTTGGCTTATTACATCGAGACGGCCATCAATGGCAAGCCCAATACCTTTATGTTTGATTATGGATTGGATTTCCAGGGGGTCGGTAAAAACATGGAGCTTCTCGACATCGACGTGAAGAGAGTAGAGGCACTAGGGATAAGCCATGGCCATTTTGACCATTGGGGAAATCTTATTGCCATTCTCAAATATAATAGAACGAAAATCAGGAAGGGGATCCCCTTGTATGTAGGTGAGGAAACCTTTTCTCACAGGTTTGCCAAACTGCCACCCGGACCTTTCGAAGTAAGTGGTCTCATTGATCTGGAGCAGTTGAGAAGGGATGAGATCGAAAGCCTCGGCACGGTTAAGATTGTAGAGGTAAAAGATCCGACTCTTATTGTTCCTGGAGCATATCTGACTGGAAATATTGAAAGAGTTACCGAATATGAGAAAGGGTCGCCGATTTTATTAATCAAAAGAGGAGATAAAATGGATCTCGATCTCTTCATGGGAGAGCAGGCACTGGTATTTAATGTAAAGGGAAAGGGTTTGGTAGTTGTCTCATCCTGTGCCCATGCCGGGATTGTCAACACAGTAAAACACGCCCAGAAAATGACTGGAATAGATAAAGTCCATGCCATCATCGGAGGATTTCATTTGAGCGGTGCCAAACCTGAGGTAATCCAGAGGACGATTGCCGACATCAAGGCTGTTACTCCAGAATACATCGTTCCCATGCACTGTACTGGATTTGAGGCCGTCACAGCATTCGCCAGAGAAATGCCAGGGCAATTTATCATTAACACTGCCGGAACCAGATACATCTTTACAGCTTAGATTGACCCGGGGCGTTGAGGTTTCATTCACCTCAACGCCCCCTTTTTTACAGGGCTTTTTGAGATTGAGATTCAAGTTCTGCTGAATATTTTTGGAGCGAAAAGGTGAGATCCTTTTATCTAAATCAGAAGAGGTGAGGAGGGGGATTTTATATGAGATCTTTTCTTAATCAATATGTTAAATTACCCATCGTTTTATTTGCCTTAATTCTTCCCTTATTTTTTACTATATCAATCTCTCTCGCTTTAGACTTCGCTCCCATTCGAACCCCGTCCACCGGCTATCAACCTCAATTTCAAGTCTCAGGGAACAAAATCTACTATGTCTGGCATGAGTACGATGGTCCCTATCGGCAGATTTTCACTGCGGAAATGAACACTGATGGGACAGGATGGAGGTCAGAAAAAAGAACTTCTGGCCAATTTGATAAAGTCTTTCCTCAACTTCAGGTTGCGAATGACAAGATCTATTATGTTCGTCAGCAACCTGATCTAACAATAAATCGCCAGATCTGGACGATGGAGATGAGCATTGACGGAACAGGATGGAAAGAGGTTCAGAGGACGAATACCCCCTTTGATAAGCAGTTTCCCCAGCTACAGGTGGTTGGCAATAAAATTTATTATACCTGGAATGAATCAGATGGAAAACACCGCCAGGTATGGACAGCAGAGATGAATTTAGATGGGTTGGGCTGGGAGGCAGTGAAAAGGACCTCAACACCTTATGACAAATTTGAGCCTCAGCTTCAGGTCGTGGGTGAAAAAATCTATTTCGTTTGGAGGGAGTTTGACGGAAGACATTTTCAGATCTGGACGGCTGTCATGGATATTGATGGGAAAGGGTGGCAAGAAGTGAAGCGGACAAATACCCTGTTCGACAAACATAACCCGCAACTCCAGGTGGATGAAGGAAGAATCTACTATACCTGGCATGAAGCAGATGGCCCGGATTGGCAAAAAGCAAGATATCAGATATGGACAGCTCAGATGAACATCAATGGAACAGGATGGCTGGCGAATCAAAGAACCTTTGTAGGCTTTGATAAGTATACCCCCCAATTACAAGTTCAACGAGGAAGAATTTATTATATCTGGGAGGAATCTGATGGGAAATATCGTCAGATTTGGACGGCTGTGACGAGTAAGGATGGAACGGGATGGATATCTGAAAAGAGGACGACATCTCCTTATGGAAAATACGACCCCCAATTTCAGATTGTTGGGAATAGAGTTTATTATGTGTGGCACGAAGACCACGGACCTACTGAACCCATCTGGGTGGCTATAGAGACACTAAAATAGAAAGGAGGTTAAATATGGCTGAAGCAAAAGATGGATGTGTGAAGCCGGCAAAGGGGCCCATCGGTTTGGCGGAAACCAAAACCTCTCAAACCGCACAAATCCAAAAGGAGGAATTGAAGATGATGGCTCAAGTTGGAAAACCAGCACTGGATTTTGAAGCGAGTGCCTATATCGACGGGGGTTTTAAAAATATCAAATTATCTGATTATAAAGGCAAATGGGTAGTCCTCTGTTTTTATCCCGGTGATTTCACGTTCGTTTGACCTACCGAGTTGTCGGCAGTTGCCGTCAAATACGATGAGTTCAAATCGCTCGGAGTTGAGGTTTTGTCATGCAGTACAGATAGCCGCTTCATCCACAAGATCTGGCAGGAAGAAGAACTCTCGAAGATGGTGAAAGGTGGGGTTCCCTTTCCGATGCTGTCGGATGCAGGAGGCCGCATCGGGAGTGCCTACGGCGTCTACGATGAAGAAGCAGGAGTCAATATTCGGGGTCGTTTTTTGATCGATCCGGATGGGGTCATCCAGGCAATGGAGACTGTTGCTCCACCGGTCGGCAGGAACGTTCCCGAACTGATCCGGCAGGTCAAGGCCTTTCAGCATGTGCGTGCAACGGGTGAGGTCATGCCTTCCGGATGGCAACCTGGGAAACCGACCCTAAAACCCGGACTGGATTTGGTTGGCAAAGTATGGAAAGTCTGGAAACCCGAGATGGCTTTTTAACACTATTCCCTGACCCCCTGCCTACCGCGAGGCAGGCATCCCTCTCCCCCTGCCTACCGGCAGGCAGGCGCTGGGGAGAGGGAGAGGTAAAATGTACAGATGTATGATGGATAAGGAAGCTCATCAACTTAAAGATTTTTTAGAATTGGGTGGACTAAAAAGTACCAAAGAAAGAGAAACGATTCTCAAAGAACTTGAAGTTCTGGAGGAACATTTCAACGCTGAAAAACTATATTCAATTCTCAGCAGAAAGGGAACGAAGGTCTCACGACCTACTATTTATCGAACGCTAAAGCTTCTTGAACGATTCCATCTCATTGAAAGGCTCGATGTTAAAAAGAACTGTTTCTATTACGAGCCTATGTCTCATAAAAAGGACCATGGCCATCTGGTTTGCGAGCATTGTGGGAGGATTATTGATTTTGCAAGTGAGAGTATTCAAGATTTGAAATCGGAGGTATTCGAGGGGAAGAACTTCAAACTGGACAATATTTCCATTCAGATATTCGGCATATGCGAGACATGTCAGAAAACATCTAAAATTAAAAGCTAAATATGAGGAGAGGAAGATGTTAAAGAAAGAGAAACTTGTCATCATTGGCGGATCGGCCGCTGGCCCCAGTGCAGCAGCCAGGGCAAAGCGAGTTAATCCTGATCTTGAAGTGACTATGTTCGAACAGGGTCGATTCGTATCCTATGGCTCCTGAGAAACTCCTTATTACATCGGTGATGTAGTAAAAGATCAGAGCAAATTGATAGTCCGGACACCCCAACAGTTTAAAGAAATGCAAGATATTGATGTGAAGACCGAGCATCGCGTCACTAAAATTGATTCCAAAGAGAAAAGGATTGAAGTTGTGAATTTATCAAAATCCGAAACTCAATGGTTTTCTTACGACAAACTTATCGTTGCTACAGGTGCCCGATCCAGACGTCTCAATATTCCCGGAAGCAATGCCAAGAACATATTCACCCTGAAAGATCTTGATGACGGCATCCGTATTAAGAATTATATCGATGAAAAAAGGCCGAAAAGGGTTGCTATCCTCGGTGGTGGCTTTATTGCATTGGAGATGTGCGAGGCTTTTCGGTTAAGAAATTGTGAGACCTTTCTATTCTGCCGCAGAGATTTACCCGCGGGTAATCTCGAAAGGGAAATCTCTGAAAAAATATTGAAGGAGTTAGAAGAGAATGGCATTCATTTCCTCGCCCATCATGAACCCGCAGCATTTAAGATGAATAGTAATGGAGAAGCCATCTCCTTCGAAACCAATAAAGCCGAATATCCTGTGGATATGGTCTTGATGGCCATTGGAGTCATTCCGAATGTGGAAATAGCTAAAGAGGCAGGTATTGAGCTTGGAAAGACCGGAGCGATTCGAACAGACACGGCTCAAAGGACTAATCTTACAGACATTTATTCGGCAGGAGACTGCTCAGAAGTTTTTAATCTCGTGAGTCAGGATTGGGTTCATACACCCCTTGGAGATATTGCGAACAAACAGGGCCGGGTGGCAGGTGAGAACGCTGCCGGTGGAAAGGCCACTTTTTCCGGTGCAGTGGGGTCAGCTGCTTTTAAGGTTTTTGAATTGGAGGTGGCCTTCACAGGTTTAGGAACACAGACTGCCCGAGGATATGGTTTTGATGTGGATTCACAGATCATTGAGGCTGAATCGAAGGTAGGATATATGCCGGGATCAAAATGGATGCTCATTAAGTTGATTTTTGATAGAAGGAGTGGAAGGCTTTTGGGTGCTCAGATGGTCGGGAAGGAAGGAGTGGCTCGGAGGATCAACGCCCTTGCGGTCGCGGTTCATCAGAAGATGAGCGTGGACGAAATTGCACGGCTCGATTTTGCTTATGCGCCTCCTTTCTCCGCTCCCTTGGATCCGATTTTAATAGCTGCCGAGCAGGCAGCGAAGAAAATCGTTAGGTAGAAAATACAGGATTCTGAATTTAATAAAAATCCAAAAGGAGGAGAACATGGCAGTCATTATTGATCTGGAAAAATGCACAGGATGCGGTACTTGTGAAGAGGGTTGTCCGGTAGAGGCCATTAAGATTGAGAATGAGAAGGCTGTAGTCGATGCAGAGACCTGCGTTGATTGTGGCACCTGTATCGATGAATGTGCTGAAAAAGCCATCAGCGAAGGAACATAAGGAGCAATGAAAAAGTCTGGAAAAGTTGTCGGTGTGTGTACGAGTCAAAGGAGGGCTGATCCAAAGATAAATGTTGGTAGGGGTCTCCTCAAAATGGGTCATGGGCTAGTAGGCGATTCTCATGCCGGGACTGAGAAAGAGGTTAGCCTTTTGGCGATGGAGAGTATCCAAAAACTTTGCCAGGAGACGGGGCTCTCGGCTGGGCCTGGATCCTTTGCTGAAAATATCACCACGGAAGGGATTGATTTGACCTCTCTCCCCGCAGGTACCCAATTACAGATCGGACAAACAAAACTCAAGGTTATTCAAATTGGAAAAGATCCATCTCAAGCTCACACTTACAACTATCAGGGATTTTCCATTTTACCGAAGGAAGGCGTGTTTTGTAAGGTCATTGAAGGTGGGGAGATAAAAGTAGGAGATTCTATAAAGATACTCAAAAACCAAGAGGTTTAGAAGATGATCGGGATAGACATTCCTGGTTGGGGAAATATCAAGATTGAGAATATCGTTCTGGATCTAAACGGGACGATTGCTACGGATGGAAAAATTCCTTCCGAAGTGAAGGAGAAAATAAATTCCCTATCCAAGAAAACAAAAATTTATATTCTGACGGCGGATACTCAAGAAACTGCCAGCGTCGAGATTTCAGATATGGAGGTGGTATTGCTAAAGGTTTCAGAAATAGATAGTACTGAAGTGAAATTAAGAGTTTTGGAATCCCTTGACCCGACGAGGACAATTGCTATCGGAAACGGAAACAATGATCATCTCATTCTGAAAGAGGCTGCTTTGGGCATTGCAGTGTTAGGGGATGAAGGAATGTCTGTCTTAGCGATGAAGAATGCAGATATCGTTGTAAAGAGTATCTCTGATGCATTGGATATCTTTTTGAAACCCAAAAGATTAATTGCCACATTGCGCGAGTAAGGAGAGGAATATGTTTCTATTCGATCTTGGTAAGCTTCCAGGCCAGCAGTCAATGCTAATCTTCCACGCCCTTGCCCGAATGGGAATCGAAGCCCTTATAATCGTATCGCCCATGAGCCCTCTCGTCAGTATCGGATATTTTCAAGACGCTGAACAGGAAGTGGATATCTCTTACTGTAGGGCCAGCGGTGTCCCGTTCATGCGAAGAGAGGTGGGTGGAGGAGCCACCTATCTAGATGAGAATCAAATTTTCTATCAACTCATCTGGAGGAAGGACAACCCCAGATTTCCAAAAATCATTCAGGACATTTACCCCTGGTTTTCGGAGGCTCCTGTGGAGACTTATAGAACCTTCGGAATAAAGGCAGAATATCGAGCCATCAATGACATTGTAACCAAGGAAGGAAAAAAGATTGCAGGTGAAGGTGGAGGAGATATCGGAGGATGCATGGTCTTTGTGGGCGGCATCCTTCTCGATTTTGATTACAATGCCATGAGCAAAATATTGAAAGTTCCCGATGAAAAATTCAGGGACAAGGTTTTTAAGACGATGGAAGAAAATTTGACAACGATGAAGAGGGAGCTGGGAGGCATTCCTACGAGGGATGAGGTGGCTGCTGTGCTCAAGGAGAGATTCGAAAAGAAACTGGGCAAGTTTGCACGGGCCTCTTTAAACTCAGAAATCCTTGGAAAGATGAAACAGTTGGAATCTTGGATGACCTCTGAAGAATTTCTCTATAAAAAGACTCCCAAAATCCCGAAAGGGGTGAAAATCAGAGAAGGGGTTGAGATCTTTTATGGCCTTCACAAGGCCAGGGGAGGGCTAATTCGAGCGGCTGAGGAAATTTCTGAAAAGAAGATTGAAGACATCACCCTTTCAGGGGATTTCACATTTTATCCAAAAGAATATCTAAAGGGGTTGGAAGAATCATTGAAAAAGGTACCTCTCGAAGAAAATCAGATCGTTGAAAGGGTGGAGGATTATTACGAAGAAAAGGGGATTGAATCCCCAGGGGTTGAATCCAAGGACTTCGCACTGACCATTTTGAACCCTATCCAAGAATTCAAAGAAGATGGGGAGAAAGCTTGATATGAGGTCAAACAGACAGCGTTACTACGAACTCTTTTCAAAAGTCTATGACTTCGTCATCCGTTTACACTCTGGGGATAGAGAAGGTTCGCTCAGGGAATTTATCACTGAAAAGGCTAATCTATCAAGGGGAGACAAGGCTTTAGACCTTTGCACCGGGACGGGTTCAGTGGCTATCGAATTGGCGAGGCGAGCAGGGGAGAATGGATTGGTAATAGGCCTTGATTTCTCTCGGGGGATGATTGAGAAGGCGAAAGAGAAAGCTAAGAGAGCTGGGATGGTTCGACTTTATCTGGTCCAGGCCAATGCCAGCCAGCTCCCTTTTCAAAATGCCTCTTTTCACGGTGTGACCTGCTCCCATGCCTTCTATGAATTAAAAGAAGAAGAAAGAGCCATGGCCATTGATGAGGTGGCAAGGGTTCTCAGGCAGAAGGGAAGATTCTGTCTCATGGAGCATGCAAAGCCAGAGAGACCTATACCCAGATTGCTTTTCTACATTCGCCTGCTCTTTCTGGGCTCAAGAGATGTGAGAAAATTTCTTTCCGAGGAAAATTCTGTCTTTGGAGAAAGTTTCAAAAATATAACAAAGGTGATGAGTCCAACTGGAAAATCAAAACTAATCTATGGAGAGAAAGGGGGATAACGCGATGGAATTATCTATTGAGGAAAAATGGAAACGTTCCAGGGCTGCTCTGTCTATGCTACTGGGGACGTCCATTAAGGCCATATCTGAATCGTATGGAAAAGAAGGTCTCGAAAAGGTTGCAAAGGCCTGGGAAGAGAATAATAAAAAGGCGTCCAAAAGGCTGATGGAAATTGTTGGGAGGCAGGAAAGGAATCTCGAAACCGTGGCACGAATCATTGATTTTACCGATTCGATATATGGTGTGGAAGGGGAATGGACAGAGATTGGACTAAAAAGAGCTATCAAAATCGAAAAATCTTGCCCCCTTGCCAAACAATTTCCTTCTGAAACCTGCACGCTATGTTTTTCTGGATCGATGCAGGGAATTGCTCGAGGGGTCTTGGGCCATGATCAGGTGATCTGTAGAATGCCCAAGTCTCTTCCTGGTGGCGATGACTGTTGTGAAATTATCATTGAAGTTAAAGAATGAGATCTTGATTTCGGGACTTGCTTAGAAATCTCAATGAAGATTCTCGACCATCTCCTGTTCAGTCTTAAGGATAATGATTTTCAGGTGAAGAGTGTTCATGCCTGTGTCTTCTGGACGGCTGTGATCAGCAAGCATTGTGGCCTTTCCTCCACCTTCAGAGATGAAGGCCCTTCCCATGATCGGGGTGTGAGAGATGTGGGAAAACTCACACAAAAGACTGCCCTGGAATTGGCAGAATATGCCAGATCAGATAGCCTTTTGGAGGCATCCCTTGGAATGGCAACCATCAATTCACTGATCGATATCGATGAATCGAAATGCGTTGAGAAAAATGCCTTTGAGATCATTCTGGAAAAGGGAGAGGGGAAACATGTTGCTGTCGTTGGCCACTTCCCCTGGATTCCGAAATTGAGAGAAAGGATAAAAGACTTTTGGATTCTTGAACAGAGACTCCGGGAAGGAGATTTACCTGCAGAAGAGGCAGAAAGAATTTTACCTCAACGCGATGTTGTAGGTATCACAGGGACATCCTTCATCAATCACACCCTAGAGGGGCTTTTAAGTCTTTGCAAAGGGGCTTATGTTGTTCTGATCGGTCCCACCTCACCCCTCTCCCCTATTCTCTTTGATTACGGAATTGATGCCATCTGTGGCTCAAAGGTGATCGATCCTGACCAATTGATTCGTTCCATCAGCGAAGGCGCTACTTTTAAGGAGGTCACTGGGGTGAGACTTCTCACCTTAACTAAAAAGTAATAGGGAGATGGAATATGCTTGCCCAGTGTGCCAGATGCGGCAAGAAAATAGAAAAGCACCAATGCTATGAATACCAGGGCAATTTATTTTGTGAAGATTGTTATATGGATACCCTATCTCCCCCGAAAGCCTGTGATCCATGGGCCGTTCATTCAGCCAAAACCTTTTTAAGAGGGAAGGACAAACTTTCTGCTTTGACACCTTTGCAGTCGAAGATCGTCGACTACATCAGGGAAAAAGGGGAGGCTACTATAGAAGAAATGGTGGAGAATCTAAATCTCGCTGAAGAGATATTGAGAAGAGAGTTTGCTGTGCTGAGGCACATGGAAATCCTTAAGGCAACTAAAAAGGGAGATAAGATTTTTTGTATACTGTTTTAGAAACACTACCTCAAAAGGGTTTTTTTAAGATATGGCCGAGATCAGACAGAATCCCACCACGAAAGATTGGGTCATCATCGCCAGCGAGAGGACTAAAAGGCCCGATGATTTCAAAGAGCCTCCTTCCCACTCTCACCTACACGAGTATCGGCCTGATTGTCCTTTTTGCCCTGGAAATGAAAAGCTGACTCCGAAAGCCATTTTGGTTTTTCCTGGCAACATGGCTCAAGGCTGCCAATCGGAATGGAGCATTCGCGTTGTGGAGAATAAATTCCCCGCACTCCTTCCACAGGGCACGGTAGAACGAAAGAGAATGGGACGATTCCATCTCAAAATGAATGGTTGCGGAAGGCATGAGGTCATCATTGAAAGCCCGAAACACAATGCGACCATCGGCACCCTTTCTGACCCGGAAGTGGAGATGATTCTACGCGCCTGGCGTTCTCGTTTCCTGGAACTCGGCCAGGATGAACGCATCAGACTGATCACCCTCTTTCGTAACCATGGCCTCAAAGCGGGGACCTCCCTGGAACACCCGCATTCACAGATTGTGGCTACGCCAGTGCTTTCCAGCCTGATTCGTCAGCGGATGGAAGAGGCCACGCGCCATTTGGACACGTATGGAACCTGTCTTTTCTGCGATCTTCTCCGGGAAGAAAAAAAATTGCAGGAAAGGGTGGTGTTAGAGAGCGAGCATTTTCTGGCCTTTGTTCCCTACGCGCCCCAGGCGACTTATGAGACATGGGTTATTCCCAAGACCCACAAGCCTTCCTTTGGACTGATCGATGACACCGAGGTAATTGACCTGGCAAGGAACCTGAATCAAATCCTTGGCATCATGTATCGAAGGCTGAATGACCCGGACTATAATCTGACCCTCAACACGCCCCCAGTTCGGGAGGCGCGGCAGGAATGTTGCCACTGGCATATCCGAATTCTCCCCCGCATGAGTTATTTATCGGGCTTTGAACTGGGTTCAGGAATTTACATTACCACCACTTACCCCGAAGAGGCAGCCCAATTTCTGCGAGCGGCCAATTAAATTATATGGGTCTAAATGGAGATAGTTTGTGAAGATTCTATTTAATGAGAGGGTGGCGCAGGTTTACGACAGATGGTTTGAGATGAAAAAAGGATCGCTGGCAGACTGGTTTGAAAAGGAACTGATGTCGAGAATTGTGGAGCTTAACCCGGGAGGGAAAATTTTGGATGTTGGTTGTGGAACCGGGAATCATCTCCAATTCTTCGGGGCAAAAGGAATGAAGGCTATTGGAATTGACATCTCTCTCCCTATGCTTCGCGTAGCCCAGAAAAAATTAGGTCAGCCGAATGTGTTGTGCCTGGGTAAAGCGGGGGCTCTCCCTTTCAAAGAGAAATCCTTCGACTCTGTCTCCCTAATCACCACTTTGGAGTTTGTGGAGGATCCATTGAAGGCTTTGCGGGAGGCGGTCCGCGTATCGAGGAAGAAGATCATATTAGGGGTTCTGAATAAATACTCTCTTATTGCTATAAGCAGAAGAATAAAAGGGATATTCCGTCCAAGCATTTATAATGAAGCCAAATTTTACAGCATCTGGGAATTGAAGAAACTGTTAATTAAAGTTTTAGGGAAAGGCAATCTGAACTGGGGAAGTGCCCTCATGCTACCATTAAGCTTTCAAGAGTGGTTTGGAGGTCTCGAAAGGATCATATCCTTCAGAAAGAATCCCTTTGGTGCATTTTTAGTCGTGGGGGTTTGGGCTAAATAAAAACTTAAAGTTCGAGTGAGAGGGATAGAAAATGGAACAGATGGAGACCGAAGTTTTGATCATCGGTGGAGGGGTCTTGGGAGCGGCAGTGGCCAGGGAACTTTCCCGTTACAAGGTGGATGTTATTTTAGTGGAAAAGGAGGCTGACTTTGGCTGGGGTAGCACCAAGACCAATATGTGTATCGTCTGCCAGGGCGGAGATACCCTGGAGTTCCGTCCGGAATACCACCGTAGCAAACTCGTCTGGGACAGCATTCCTTTGATGGAGCTTCTCTGTCAGGAGCTTGATGTTCCCTTCAAACGGGTAGGAGAACTCGCCCTCATCCGTAATAATGAGGAGTTGGGTAAATTCCGAAAGCTGAAATCGAAGGCCGAAAAGTTCGGCCTCGCAGGCCATCAGTTCATAGATCAAGACACACTCAGACAGATGGAACCCAACATCACCCGGGAAGCCATCGCGGCACTGTACGATCCAAACATTGCCATTGTTGATCCTGTCAGGCTTACCATCGCCCTCATAGAGAATGCCGGTCAAAACGGAGTTAAAGTGATGCGGGAGACCGAGGTTCTGAATATCTCTCAGAAAGGTAACCAGTTCGAAGTTGGGACCAATCGCGGCTCGATGAAGTGCCGCTTCATCGTCAACGCCGCGGGGACCTCGGTGGACAAGATAGCCCGATTGGTGAATTCGGATGATTTTGTTCTTTATCCGATTAGGGGATATGTAGGGATTCTCGATAAAAACTTAGGGGACTTGATTAAACATGAAATCCATATGCGGCCGGATGCGCCCGGTCAGATGAATATCCTGACGCCCAGCGTCCACGGCAACCTTTTCTTCGGCACGACCATGCAACCAGCCCGGAGGGGAGATTACTCCACGACCAGGAGAATTGCTCAAATCGGCTTGCAAAATGTCAGGAAAATCATTCCCGACCTTTCTGAAAAGGACATCATCCATTCCTTTGCTGGATTCCTTATGTTTCGAAACTGGGAAGTCGGCTGGCACGAGTGCGTGGTTCAGGCCTCCCGCAAAGTGTCACGTTTTATAAGCATATGTATTGGTTACCCCGGGGTGAGCGCAGCTCCGGGGACTGGCCGAGAGGTGGCAGAATTGCTTCGGAGAGAAGGTTTAAGATTGGAATCAAATCCAGGATTCAGTCCTTTCAGAAAAGCTTCACCGAATTTTAGCAAGCTTTCTGAGGAGCAACAAAAGGAATTGATCGCTCAGGACAGCCGATATGGTCATGTGGTCTGTCGTTGCGAGACCGTGACGGAGGGAGAAATCGTTGAGGCAGTCCGCAGAGGGGCCACGACTCTCGATGGGATTAAATTCAGAACCAGAGCTGGGATGGGGCGGTGCCAGGGTGGTTTTTGTACTCCTCGTGTCACAAAAATATTAGGTCGAGAACTGGGCCTGCCGGAAGAAAAAATAACCAAGAAAGGTCGGAAATCCCGACTCTTACTTTATAAGACGAAGGAATTACTTGGGGGAGAGTTATGAAATTCTCGGATGTAGATGTTGCGGTGATTGGCTCTGGACCAGCTGGAATGGCCGCTGCGATAAAGGCAAAGGAAGAAGGAGCAGAGCATGTCCTTATATTGGAACGTCAGGAACAGCTCGGTGGCCTCCTTCACCAGTGTGTGCACAATGGTTTTGGACTCCTTTATTTCGGTCAAGACCTGACCGGACCAGAATATGCCTGTCGATTTGTTGAGAAAGTTAGGGATTTAGGAATTGAGGTACTCCTTGAAACCATGGTGACTCAAATATCCGTTGATCGAAAGCTGACCGCTGTCAACAGTCGCGAGGGACCTATTCACTTGCAGCCGAAGTCTATCGTTTTGGCCATGGGATGTCGGGAACGGAGCCGAGGGCAATTGTCCATCCCCGGCACTCGACCCGCTGGAATCTTCACCGCCGGGACTGCCCAGCGACTGGTCAATGTTGAAGGATTCATCCCTGGGAAAAAAGTGGTCATTTTGGGTTCAGGTGATATAGGCATGATCATGGCTCGTCGCCTCTCATTGGAAGGGGTCGAGGTGAAAGCGGTTGTTGAGATCCTGCCCTATGTCGGAGGCTTGATCAGAAATGAGGTTCAGTGCCTCCATGATTTCGATATTCCTCTTCTTCTCGAACACACCGTAACACAGATCCATGGTGAACAGCGTGTGGAAGCGGTCACCCTCGCTAAAGTGGACAAGAATAAGAGGCCTGTCGATGGCACTGAACAAAATATTGAGTGCGATACTCTGCTGTTGTCGGTCGGCTTGATCCCCGAAAATGAACTTTCGAGAATGGCGGGGGTAGATCTCGATCCGTTGGCCGGTGGGCCCGTCGTAGATGAACGGAGGGAGACGAACATTCCAGGTATCTTTGCAGGTGGAAACGTGGTTCACGTTCACGACTTAGTCGACGACGTCTCCTGGGAAGCCGAGATAGCCGGGGCTTGGGCGGCCAGGCTTCCACAAAAAGGAGATCTTGAAAAGAAAGGGAAAACCATCCTCAGGCCTGGAAGAAATATCCGTTCCATCGTCCCCCAAACGATCAGTGATCAAAGTGACGTTACCTTCTATATTCGAGTAAAAGAAATGGAAGAAAAAGTTCGGCTGAGGATAGGTGATATTTATCATCGGGCATTCAGGGTGGTGAAGCCCAGCGAGATGATCAAGGTCGATCTTCTCAAGAAGGAATTGAAACGGTTGAAGGAAAGAACAACCGAACTAGACGTGGAGTGTGAAAAGGGAGAATAAAGATGGTGGAAGAAAAAATCATATGTATCGGCTGTCCTCTCGGCTGTGAGACGAATCTAAAGATCGATGATCAGGGAGAGGTGATTAAAATCACAGGGTACAAATGTAAAGAGGGACGGCAATATGTTCTTGAGGAATATAGGAGTCCGGTTCGCGTGCTTACCGCCACCGTCCTTACCCAAAGCAGCGCTCGCCCCCTTTTCCCAGTGCGGTCAAATAGACCTCTGCTCAAAACGCAACTCAAGGAGGCAGCGAAAGCGCTTGCAGGAGTGAAGGTCAAACCACCCATCAGAGTGGGCCAGACCATTTTGTCAAATTTAATGAATACCGGCGTAGATGTGATTGCTACAGATGATCTGACTTATTAGAGATATTCGCCTATGATAAAGAAGGAGCCAATATGAATGAATTAACCTTGGAGCAGGCCTTAAAAATGATCGAAGCCGCTGAGAGGTGGGCAAGGGATATTGCGGGGTCCCCTTGCAGCATCGCTGTGGTGGACAAGGCGGGCGCAGCCATCGCTGTCCACCGTATGGATGGAGCGGGCATGGCCACGACAGATATTGCTATTGAAAAAGCCTGGACAGCAGTTGCCTTTAAAATGCCCACATTAATGGGCTCTCGCTGGCTCGATCCTCGCAACATAGGAAAGCTTTTAGGGGATCACGCCATGGGAATGATTGGAAGGGGAAAAGGAAGGCTTTGTTTCATTCCTGGTGGGATCCCCGTTACCAACGAAGAAAACGAGGTAATCGGCGCCATCGGTTGCAGCGGTGTTCCATCCGGTGTGGGAGACATCAGTGATACCTCAGCCAGCCAGGCCGGTGTGACGGCTCTTTATGAATAAAGTTGAGAATTTATAATCCCCCCTACCCCCCTTTAGAAAAGGGGGGGTGGGGGGATTTGAAGGAGATTTTTTATGATGATGAATTTAGAGGCAGCTAAGAAACTACTCCAAACAGGTATTGAGAATGCGAAAGAGATGGGCAGACCCTGCAGCATCGCTATCGTGGATGAAAACGGATGGTTGGTGGCACTTCATCGTATGGATGGCGCTCCTATCCCTACACCAGAAATCGCCCGCGATAAAGCTTGGACAGCCGCCGTTTTTCGGCGACCCAGTTCTGAAGTTTCAGCGTATGGCGATCCCAGGGCGCCGGGATTTGGGCTAAACGCCCAAAACTGGAACGAACGCCTGACCACCATTCCAGGAGGCATGCCCATCTGGAATGAAAGCCACTTCATCGGGGCGATAGGTGTTTGCAGCGAAACCCCGGAGGAGGACGTAATTCTCTGCCAGAAAGTGATCAAAGAGATGGGTGCAATACTTAATCGGAAGGTTGGGATATGACAACTCTGGATCAGGTTTACGAGAATAAGAAAGCAACGGTGATCGATATTCAAGGAGGTCAAAGGATAAGGCAACGTCTCGGCCAGATGGGTATTCATCCTGGCGATACGATAACGATGTTGAGGTATGGGGCACTCCGAGGTCCTATACTGATTGAGGTGCATGGCAGTCAGGTGGCTCTTGGAAGGGGGATTGCCTCCCGAATCATTGTGGAGAAATTGGAATGAGAATCGCTCTGGCTGGCCAGCCAAACTGTGGCAAGAGCACCATATTCAACCATATCGCCGGGTACAAAGCGATCACTTCTAACTTTCCTGGAACGACCGTTAAATATACCGAAACCAAAACCCATATCGAGGGCTATACCTGTAATTGTATCGATCTTCCAGGAACCTATTCGCTGACTTCGTCAGACCCCGCCGAATTGGAGGCACGAAAGCATCTCCTTTCCGGAGAAGTGGATGTGATCATTAATGTGGTCGATGCCTCGCTGCTCTGCCGAAGCCTGGAACTGACACTACAGCTTCTTGAGCTTGAGGTTCCTATGGTCCTTTGCCTGAATATGATGGACGAGGCCCAGAGAAAAGGAATCCAGATTGATGCACAAAAACTCTCGAACCTTCTCGGAGTCCCTGTTATTTCCACCATAGCCACAACTGGAAAAGGGCTGAAGGAGCTATTTATTGAAGTTTTAAGGGTCCGGGAAGAAAGGAGGATAGGGAAAACCCCAAAATTCAGCAAAGACATTGAAGAAATCGTAAGTCAATTGGACTCCATACTCAACTCTGAATGGCCAGTAAAAGAAAAGGTTCCCCCTCGGTTTCTTTCCATAAAACTCCTTGAAAATGATCAGTTCTTCATTAATGAAACAAAGCGGAATAGTAACGCTATCAATCGAATCAGACCCCTTCAGGAAAAATTGGAGCAAATTCATGGCGGTCCATCGGATGAAGTTATTTCCTCTGAACGTCATGCCCTGACGATGAATTTATTTGAGAAGGTCTCTACAGTCATCCATCCTCCTAAAAAAGACATTCGTATCGTTATCGATCACTGGGTGATGCATAAATTCTTCGGCTATTTAATTCTGGTGGGTGTCTTCTATGGTTTTTTCAATTTCATCTTTGGAATTGGCGGATATATCGAAGAACCCCTGATGGAGCTCTTTGACCAATGGATCGGTCAGCTGGAGATCGTTTTCGGAAAAGGTACTCTGTCCCACTCTATCTCGAAAGGAGTCATTCAGGGAATTGCAGGTGGAATTGCGATCGTCCTCCCTTACCTTGTCCCTTTTCTCATCGGGCTTTCCTTGCTTGAGGACATCGGATATCTCCCGAGAGTGGCTTTCCTGATGGATGTTTTTATGCACCGGATTGGTCTTCATGGGAAATCCATTATTCCATTTATTCTGGGGTATGGGTGCAGCGTTCCTGCTGTGATGGCCACTCGAATTTTGGAATTCCCTCAACACAGATTTATCGTCTCTATCCTCGCCACCATGATCCCTTGTGCGGCTCGAATCACGATCATCTTCGGCCTGGTTGCTTTTTTCATCAGCCCCAATGCCGCGCTGGCGATTTTTGCCCTTAACATTCTGGTCGTGGCTATCTCAGGGAAGATCCTCTCCACCCTCTATCCAGAACCCGGAAGTCTTGGATTGATTCTCGAAATCCCTGCATACCAATTACCGCCTTTGAAAAATACCTTGAAGAAATCCTGGTATCGAATAAAGGAATTTATCGTTATTGCATGGCCTATTCTTATTGTCGGGAGTGCCATTCTGTCCCTGATGGAGTATGGCAAGGTAGACCTTTATTTCAATCGTTTTCTGTCTCCCCTCACTCACCTCCTCGGCCTGCCGGTTTCTGTGGGGACGACCCTCATTTTCGGCTTATTAAGAAAAGAACTCTCCCTGATCATGCTGACCCAGGCATTGGGAACCTCCCAGGTCCTTACGGTGATGACCAAAACTCAAATCATTGTCTTTACTGTCTTTGTCACTTTCTATATTCCCTGTCTTGCCACGATTGCTACACTCTGGAGAGAGATCGGTAAAAAAGGAGCGCTCCTGGCGATCTTTTTCACTCTATCTGTGGCCATTATTCTGGCGTTGGCAACTCGAATCTTCTTAGGGATTTTTTTCTGGTGAGGCCACGAATATTCGAGATTCTTCGCTTCGCCTTGAACCTAATAGGGTTCAGGGCTTCGCTCAGAAGAATGATAGAAAAGGGAATTCGACGTGTCATTCTGAAGAAGTCACACGTTTGCGGGACGACTGAAGAATCTCATCATTTTTAACGGATTTGCTGAATTAAGAATTCACTGAAATAAGAGGATTGGGAACATTGATAGAAAATTGGTTTATCCTCCTCTCAAAAAAAATGAAGGGTTGTTCGAAAACCTTTCGAGAGATCCTGTATGGAATGACGGTCCATGAAATGGATCTGGAACTGAAAAAGGAAAGGGGAAACTTAGATCACCTTTTTATGCTGATCGTCTTTGGAGATCTTGTAGGATTGCCTTTGCTTCCTCCTTATTACTCGATGCGACTTTTGCCTTATATTTTCCCTTCTATTGAGACATGGAAGAGAAGCCTTTTAAGGGAGAGAGATCTGACCGATTTCGCTTCGATGGATATTTAATTTCAATAAGGGAAAGAGCATGGGAAATGAATTGATTTTAAAAGTAAGAAACTTGAATGTAAGGTTGGACCATCAAGGTATCATTGAAAATCTGTCCTTTGAAGTGAAAAAGGGAGAGGTTCTTACAATTTTAGGGCCAAACGGTGCTGGGAAGTCCGTTTTGCTGAAAACCTTAATCGGGTTATTGCCCTATAAGGGAGAAATAGAGTGGGCAAAGGAGTTGAAGATCGGCTACGTCCCGCAGAGGTTACCTTTTATAAAAGATATTCCTCTAAACATTAGAGATTTTTTCAATTTAAAAGGATCTCCTGAAAAGGAGACAGAGGCAATTTTAAACTCAGTGGGGTTTCAGAGGGATTTTTTACGAAAAAAAATAGGAGATTTATCTTCAGGACAATTCCAGAGGGTATTAATCGCCTGGGGCCTGGTCGGAAAACCGCAGGTTTTACTTTTTGATGAACCGACTACCGGAGTGGATATCAGTGCAGAGGAGACCATCTATAATCTTTTGGCAGGGTTGAAAGAGGAGAAGGATTTGACCATTCTATTGGTGACCCACGATTTAAGTGTCGTTTATAAATTTTCTACCGATGTGATTTGCTTAAATAGACAACCGATATGTTATGGGTCTCCACAGGAGGTGTTGACTCCGGAAAGTTTACAAAAACTTTATGGAGGAGAAGTGAAATATTATCAACACAAACATTAGGGGCGTAAGATGGATAATCAATTTTTATTGAGTCTAATCGTAGGAATTTGTGTCGGAGGGGTAGCCGGATTCTTAGGATCTCTGATGTTAGGCAGAAGAATGGCCCTGGTGGCGGGCCCCCTTGGCCATTTGACCTTGCCGGGGATAGCTCTGGCTTTGATGTATGGTTTCGATGTTTCACTGGGCGCATTCCCATTTGTTATTTTTGGAATCGTTTTGATCTGGCTCTTTGAGATGAGAACAAAGCTGCCCATGGAGGCTTTAACAGCCGTCGTCTTCGCCTCAGGAGTGGCTATCGCTTTTTTGCTTTTGCCCATTAAGCAGGCAGAGGCAGTCCTGGTGGGCGATATTACAAAAGTGAGTTTTGCAGAAGCAGCCGTTTCGGTTATTTTAATCCTTCTTCTTTTCTTTGTGGTAAAGAAAATTTATTCCAAAATCGTCTTGATCAATATTTCTGAAGAGTTGGCCAAATCGGAGAAAATAGACATCAGAAGATATAATCTCATTTATTTGGGTTCAATTGCTATCATTGTTGCCTTAGGAGTTAAAATGGTGGGTGGTCTTTTAACCGCAGCTTTGGTGGCGATTCCGGCTTCCGCTGCCAGAAACCTGAGTCGAAATTTGGCCCAATATGCCTTTGGGGCGATGATCATCGGGGGGCTATCTTCTTCCTTGGGGATTTTAACTTTCAAACTTACAGGATTTCCAGCAGGGCCTTTGATCATTTTGGCGAGCACTTTAATCTTTTTGATTTCGATAATCTTCAAAAGATAAATAAGCGGCTGTGCGCTTGGAGAACGAAAGGACACCTATGAAGAAGATTAGGATCGAAGATGCCGTGGGAATGATTCTCGGCCATGATGTGACCCAGATTATCCCGGGACAATACAAGGGACCCCGCTTCAGACGAGGGCACCTGATCAAGGAAGGAGACATTCCTGAATTTATAAAAATCGGCAAGGAACATGTATATGTAATGGAATTAAAAGCCGGGGTCATTCATGAGGATGAGGCCGCGCTTCGGTTAGGAAGGGCATTCTCTGGAGAAAATATTGACTTGACCGGGCCATCCGAAGGTAAGGTAACGTTCCTATCAAAAATAAGCGGAATATTAAAGGTAAACTTATCCTTACTTCACCGTATCAACCTCTCAGGTAATATCATCCTTTCTACCCTTCACCGGCATACTCCCTGCTCCCAAAGGATGGCAGTTGGGGCAACCCGAATTATATCTCTCACTGCTCCGGAAAGGCAGATTGAAAAAATAGAAAACTGGCGTGATAAATATGGGCCGGTCGTCGAAATTCTTCCTTATCGGACGCTGAATGTCGGTGTGGTGGTAACGGGAAATGAATTCTTTCACGGAAGAACCGAGGACCGATTTGATGATAGGGTGGGGAAAAAGATTTTAAATTTTGGATCGCAGGTGGTGAAGAAGCAGATCGTTCCAGATGATATTCAACAAATCTCTAAAGCTTTATTAGAGTTTCAAGATGCCAATATTGACCTCATCTTGATCACAGGAGGGCTTTCTGTTGATCCTGATGATGTCACACGAGCAGGAATCAAAAAGTCTGGCGCCAAGATCATATTTTATGGTACTCCCGTTCTTCCCGGAGCAATGTTTCTCTATGGGATGCTCGATGGGAAACCAATTCTGGGCCTTCCAGCCTGCGTATTCTATCATAAAGCAACTCTTTTTGACGTGATCTTCCAGAGAATTCTGGCGGGTGAAGTGCTCAGCAGGAGAGAAATTAGTCTTCTTGGCCACGGAGGCTTTTGCCAAGGCTGTGATCCATGTCATTTCCCAGTGTGTCCTTTTGGGAAGGGATAGATTCAATTTACGGAAAGGAGGAGTTGCGATGGCTTTTGAAACGATTCTTCTCGAAAAGAAAGAGCAGGTAGGTCTCATTACACTTAACCGTCCACAAAAGTTCAATACTTTTAGCACACAAATGGCCGAAGAATTAAATGCTACCTTGCGCCAATTGGATGAAGACACCGAGGTCCGAGTTGTCATCATCAAAGGAGCTGGCAAAGCCTTTTCAACAGGGATTGATGTTAGTGAATTTCACGGAAAGACACCTTCCGAGTACCATCGATGGCTTACCCTCATGGATCAGATGCACTTCACCATCGCTTCCATAGGAAAACCCGTGATCGCCATGGTTCATGGATATGCGGTTGCTAACGGCGCCGGATTGGTGGCGGCTGCGGATTTTGCTATTGTGGCTGAAGGGACTCAAATCGGAACCACAGCGATTAATGTAGGATTGCTATGTACCGGACCAATCATCCCCATGAGTTATGGCCTTGGCAAGAAGAAAACCCTGGAGATGCTCTTAAGCGGTGACATGATTGATGCCAGAGAGGCAGAGCGATTAGGTCTGGTGAATAAGGTCGTGCCAGCAGAAAAACTTGAAGAGGAAACTTTTGCCTTTGCCCAAAAGCTTATTGCAAAAAGTCCTGTGGCAATCGAAATAGGGAAAAAATTCTACTATCAGATGATCGATATGCCTTTCCGTCAAAGATTTGTGCTCAATAGCGAAATCATGGCCAGGTTGTGCATCACAGAGGATGCCCAAGAAGGTGTCAAGGCTTTTATTGAAAAACGGAAACCGGTATGGAAAGGGAAATAGGCTGTGTAAGAGTATCCCATTTCCCACTTTACGGGAATTGAAGAAAGGCAAATATGAAAAAAGGATATCAGGTTGCCATTGTCGGATCAGGGCCATCGGCCCTCTTTGCTGCCCTCACCTTAATGAAGGTGGGTGTGAGGGACATCGCCATCTTTGAAAAGGGAAAAGATATCCAGGAAAGAAAGAGAGGGCGAGGAATGGAACTCTTGTGCGGGTGGGGAGGAGCCGGTGCCTTCAGTGATGGGAAACTTACACTCTCAACAAAGGTGGGTGGTTTCTTAAACGACTTCATCCCCCAAACCGAATTGACAAACCTTCTCAAAAAGGCTGATGAGACTTATCTTTCCTTTGGCGCTCCAAAGAAAATCCATGGCCAATCCTCTGATAAAACCGAAGCCCTCTATCAGGAGGCAAAACTTGCAGGATTGGAATTCATTCCCATGGAGATTAGACATCTGGGAACAGAAAATTGTGCGCCCCTTCTCGAAGAGATTCGAGGGGCCATGAGAGACAACGTGGATATTTTCTTCGAAACCCCCGTGAAAGAAATCCTTGTAGATGGAGGGAAAATCACAGGTGTTCTCCTTCAGAATGGAAGTCGAGCCGAAGCCCAATATGTGATCTGTGGTCCTGGACGGGTTGGAGCGGAATGGATCAAGAAGGAAGTAGAGCGTCTCGGAATCCCGTCCGTTCCAAGTCCAGTGGATATTGGGCTCCGTGTGGAAGCCCCTGCCTCTATTCTTCTGAAACTCACCGATATCGCCTATGAAGCAAAATTCATTTACTATTCCAAAACATTTGATGATAGAGTTCGAACTTTCTGTATGAATCCTTATGGAGAGGTGGTCACGGAAACGATCGATGAGATTGTTACAGTGAATGGACATAGTTATGCTAAAAGGAAAACAGAGAATACTAACTTTGCCATCCTTGTCTCAAGCACCTTTACCGAGCCCTTCAAGGATCCCATCGGTTATGGGAGGTATATTGCAAGGCTGGCCAATCTCCTGGGTAATGGCGTGATCATCCAAAGACTGGGAGATCTCCTTGATGGCAGACGCTCCACACCTGAGCGCATCAATCGGTGTATTACGCAACCCACCCTTCCTTCGGCCACTCCGGGCGATCTCAGCTTTGTTCTGCCCTACCGACATCTGAAGAGCATTATCGAGATGCTGGAAGTCTTGGATCGAATAACGCCCGGCATCTATTCGAGACATACTCTCCTTTACGGCGTAGAGGTGAAATTCTATACCAATCGGTTGAAACTCTCCCCCACCTTAGAGACTGACATACAGAATTTTTTTCTAATCGGTGATGGGGCAGGTATTACGAGGGGACTCATCCAAGCTTCCATCAGCGGGATGATCGCTGCCAATGAAATCTTAAGGAGAATGGGGAAACAAATTAAAGGAAAGGGAGGTAATTACTATGTATAATTTTCAACTTTCAGAAGAGAGGCACCAATTTCAAGAGATGGCAAGGAAATTTGCCGAGAAAGAGATAAAACCTCTAAATGACAAGTTTGAGGACGACTGGGAAACCCACAGATATATGACCCAGGTATTAAAGAAGGCTGCAGAATTGGGTTTCATGGGGTTAACGATCGATCCTAAGTATGGAGGTATAGGGTCGGACGGAATGACGACCATGGCAGTCCTGGAAGAGCTTGCTGCCGTCAATGGGGGTGTAGCGACTGTGATCGGAGATACATGGTTTGCCCAGACGCCGATCATCATTGCTGCCAATGAGGAACAGAGAGAGCGTTTTCTCAGACCTTTAGCCTCTCGAGAAGAGGTCAATCTTGGGTGCATCTGTATGACAGAACCGGATTCCGGTTCAGATATTGAAGACGAGCGGATGCGTTTCAGGACCGTGAAGACCATTCTTAAAGAGGATGGAGAGCATTATATCCTGAATGGTCTCAAGGCATGGCCCAGCAATGCGGGGATTGCCTCTCACTATATCGTGGTGGCCACAACGGACCCGAAAATGGAGGAGAAAGGCTCCGGCATCCTTGTTGTAGAAAAGGATAGACCTGGTCTCTCGTTTGGCAAGATTGAAAGAAAGATGGGAATGGCAGAAGATCAGAATCGCGAGGTGGTATTCGAAAATGTCCGTGTTCCAAAGAGCAATCTACTCGGGAAGATAGGAGATGGCCTTAGAATCCTCCAAACGACGGTGGCTTATAATAGGTTGGGGGCTGGAATGATTTCCGTTGGGATGGCCAGGGGTGCCTTTGAATATGCCTTACAATATTGCAAGAATCGAGTCGTAGGGGGAAAAGTTCTCGTCAAACACAGTCTAATTTCTGCGATGTTCGCAGATATGGCCACAAAGATTGATGCAGCAAGACTGCTTGTATATAGAGCATCATGGGCCCTTAAAAGGAAAGATCCAAATAGAGCAAGGTATTCCAATATGGCAAAGGTCTTTGCCACAAATATGGCAATGGAAGTTACATCCAATTGCGTCCAGGTCATGGGATCCTATGGATACTCAAAAGAATACCCCGTGGAAAAGTATATGAGGGATGCAAAAATAGTACAGATCTATCTTGGCCCGAATGAGATGGTGCAGCAACTCATTGGAGAAAATCTATAAAAGGAAAATGGATCTAGTAGTGGGGTGTTTGAGAATTTAACTTTGAAGGAACATTCATATGGATGGCTTAACTTAGTGCTTCGATTCGCAAATACTATCACGTATCCTCATGCTGCGAATTGAAATAATTGCTCACTCAGCACTAAGTCCTGAGTAAATAAATACGTTACCGAATTTATGAATCGATGGACTTAGTTTTACACTTCGAAGAAAGGAGGGGTGGGAAAGAAGAGATCGAAGTAATGGATCGGTACCAACAAAGGATCGATGTTACTGAGGATGATTCCTTGAGGAAAATTCTTGAACATAATCGGGATGAAGAGAAGGAACCGACGCCTTGAATGGATACCGAAGACCTGTGAACTGGTTTCCTTCAATCTGACCCACAGGAATGTTAAGGTCGATTTTAACCGCCTCACGAACAGGAACACCCGCACATCCCACCAGAAGTACGAACATTATATGGAAAAGCCATGGACCCAACACCTTTTTCATAAAAGCCTCCTTTTCTTGATATTGTATCTTCTGTGGGCAAACACCAACATAAAGATAAAAAAATTGAACAGAACGATCGTTGCACCCGTAGGCAAATTCAACCAAAAAGAAATAAATATCCCTCCGATGACTGACAGAACACCCACCAGAGAAGAGATAAGGAGGGAGGCCTTGAAGCCTTTTGAAACCTGTAATGAGGTGACTGCGGGTAGAATCAGAAGGGCAGAGGTCAACAGGATTCCCACGGCCTTCATCGTTAAGACCACTGTCACGGCGGTCAGAAGGAACAGGAGCGTATTAATCCTCCGTGTCTTGACTCCCGCTGCCTTTGCCGATTCTTCATCGAAAGTGACGGATAGAAGGTCATGGTAGAAAAAGATAATGACCAAAAACACGACCCCGGAAAGAAGGATCGAGAGGATCATTTCTTCCCGGCTGATCGCCAGGATATTTCCAAAGAGATAACTGAAGAGATCAATGTTAAAACCGCCTGCCAGACTTGCCAAAAGGATGCCTATGGCAATTCCGAGAGACGACACGATCCCGATGGCCGCATCGCCGTGTAGTTTTGCCTTCTCAATCAGTCTCAGGATCCCTAAAGCGCTTATCATCACCACGGGAATGGATACATAAAGGGCAAAGGTTTTGAAAAACAGCGCCACTGCCACGCTCCCAAAGGTAACATGGGCCAGACCATCGCCGATCAGGGAAAGGCGTCTCAAGACCAAAAAGAAGCCGAGGAAAGAGCACAAGAGGGCGATAAAAAACCCCGTAATCAGAGCCCTCTGGATAAACCCGTAACTCAAGAAATCGATCATCTCCATACGTTATTCATGCCTGTGACAGATGAGATGCTGAGAGAGACTTCCAAAAAGACTGGACATATCCGTTGAACGACAGAATTCTTCGAAGGTCCCGTAAAAGATGACCCTCTTATCGAGGTACATCATCTTGGAGGCATACTTTCCAATACTCCCCATGTCATGGGTCACCAGGATAATCGTGGTTCGCTTCTGATGATTGAGATTCTCCAGGAGATTGAAAAATCGTTCCCTCGTCTCCGGGTCGACCGCCGCGGTCGGTTCGTCAAGGATCAGAAGATCAGGTTCGTTAACAATCGTCCTTGCGATGAAGACCCGCTGCTGTTGCCCTCCGGAAAGCTCGTGAATCAGTTTGTCTTTGATATCGACGATATCCATGCATTCCAAAGCCTTCTCGATAGCCATTTCATCGGAGGACCCCATCCGTTTTGGAAATCGCTTTTTCGAGAGGAGCCCCATGGAAACAATCTCTTTCACGGTTGCCGGAAAATGATGATAGGAAGCCATGAACCTCTGGGAGAGATAACCAACTTTGTACCATTCGCGGAAATCCAAGGAGCTCCTCCCAAATAGGGATACCGTTCCTGCGGATGGCATTAGAAGACCAAGGAGGATTCGGATCAACGTTGTTTTGCCGGAACCATTCGGCCCAACAAGACCGATATAGTCTCCGGGCGTGACATCAAAGGATACTTCAGCCAATACCTCTGCCGAGTTATATTGAAAAGAAAGTTCTCGCACTGAAATGATAGTTACTGACATTGAAGTCCAGCCTCAAGATTCTTGCGGTTTTCCTCCATCAATGAGATAAAAGTGACCCCCTTCTCAAATTCATCTTTGGTCAGATTATGGGCCCCATGGAGCATTAAAAGGGTTGCCCCAGTTTCTTTAGAGAGTGTCTCTGCCACTCTCGGTGTGATCAACTCCTCATAGTAGATGTGTTTGAGGCCGTGCTTCTTCATGGTCTTCGTTAATTCGATCAGTCTTTTTGGAGACGGCTCCGCATCGGGAGAGAAACCATAGGCAGCGACGTATTGCAAACCATATCTTCTGGCCAGATATCCAAAGGCGAAGTGCCCGGCATGGATGAATATCTTCTTTTTACAACGGGATAGCGTTTCTTTGAATTTCTGGTCAAGATCGTTCAACTTCGATTTGTATTGCTCTGCATTCTTGGAATAGAGTTCCTTGTTGGTGGGATCCTTCTTGACAAGACCTTCCAGGATATGGTCTACCATCTTCTGGGCATTTGCAAAATTAAGCCAAATATGGGGATCCATTTCATGATCATGCTTGTGCCCTTTTTCATGACTGTGCCTATGTTCCTTTTCGTGTACTTCCTTCTTCTTTTCATGGTCATGACCGTGCTTCCCCTTTTCTCCCATCAAGGAAATATCCTTGGAAGAATCGACCACGATGAGACTCTTATTATCTAACCCTTTCAGAATATCGGCCGCCCAGGGTTCCATGAATGGACCCGTATAGATAAAAAGATCCGCTTTGTTGATCCGAACGATGTCATCCGGCTTCGGCTCAAAGCTGTGAGGCTCAACGCCGGGCGGCAACAAAAGAACAGCATCGACCTTGTCCTGACTTATATTTTTGACAAAGTCATAGAGAGGGAAAAGGGTTGTGATGACTTGTATCTTTTGAACTTTCTCTACCTTTTGTTCCTTCTTTTGGCAAGATGTAAATGCGAACGCAGCGATCAAAATCAAGGTGAGTATAAAAATCCATTTTTGCCGGCGGATAGACATTTTTATAACCTCCTTCTTCACATCGGTGAGACAAAAGAGATGGAATCGAACCTGACGTGATACTGTTCTTTTATGGATAGAAAGTTAGAAGGTTATGCAGGCGGAGCCCGAATGAGGAATTGACCGTGGAAAGTTGAAGGGAATATGAAACGACTCTCCAAAAAAATAGGAAGATTACAATGAGAGAGTAAAACCGGTTGATCATCCTGAAGAACGATATCTGAATGATGGGCGATGTAAACACAGAGAAGACAGGTGTCATGTACCTGGCCGTTCTCATGATGGTGAAAGACTGAGACAAGAACAACGAGAAAGAATGCAACCAATAAAACGGAAGCGAACTTTCTGAATATGGAGCCGGGCAACAGTATCACTGGCAATCCCCACAAAGGCCGTAGAATTCAAGCAGATGATCCAAGACCTTGAAATCCTTTCGCTGAGAGATCTCGTTCTCCTGGCTCAACAAGGGTTTTTTGAATACCATGGGTTCCACCTTGTTACAGCGAACACAAATGAGATGATGATGATGTACGTCCTGGCAAACCTTGTATCCCCTTTTACTCCCCCCGACAGGTATCTCGCAAATCATCTTTTTTCCTTTTAAGAAAATGACTTCTCTATAAATGGTGGTTCTATCTGCCCTAATATTATTCCTCGTGAGATTCTCCTTGATCTCAGAAAGGGAGACAGGGGCTTGACTATTTGCAAGCAAATCAACGATAAATTGCCGGACTTTCGTGAGGCGGTACCCTTGGATCTTGAGTTTTCTTAGAAGTGGATTCTGTTGAATTTGATCTGAGTGGGTCATAAAAAATATTAACGCAACATTGTTGCATTTGTCAAGTATGATGTTAGACCCAAATCCCTATTTAGGAAATCGTCATTGCGAGTGAAACGAAGCCTTTTCCAATGAGATTGCCACGCACCTTTTAGGTGCTCGCAATGACAGGCTGGTAAACGTGTTTCGTTTTCTATATCGGGATTTGGGTTAGAGGTGGTAACGCTCATTTAGAAGATTGGAGGTAAGGATTGGTAACAATGAAGGATCGATGTGACTGAAAATGGAGCATTAAAGAAAATTCTTGATTATAATCGGGATGAAGAGAAGGAGCCGACGCCTTGAATGGATACGCCGAAACGATGGGGCTTTCGCAAATGATCTGAAGGCCAACCTTTTTCATGAAGGCTAAGAAATTAAAGACGTTCCTCAATTCGATTTATTTTGTGACCTCCTCAAAGGGTCAGGGTTTAAAGAGAAAGGTTAACCCTGTTGTTAACCTGAAATCTGGAGCGGTCTTACTCACCCCGATCTCCACACCTGCATCCCAGATAATTTTATCGGTGATGAGGTAATAGGCCCCTAAAAGACCAGAAGAGGGATCGTCCCCTTTGCGACCATTCATGTTATTCACACCCACGATTTCTCCCACGAGCGTCCATTTATCTGTGAGGATAAATTGAGCTCCAAGAGAATAATTTAGTTCATTATCTACTTTATCTTCTCCAATGAAAGTATATCCCAGATTTAGGTGGAGAACCAATCTTTTACTCAGGTTTTTTGTTGCAATAGCATTGATCCTAAAATCCGTCTGTCCCGATCCTAAACCTTTTGATCGACTGGCAGCGGGTATTTTGAGGATTCCGCTGGTGGCCAATGCAGGGATCCAATCCTTTTCATCCATCCATCGATATTTCAATTTCACCTCAGTATCAGAAAGGCCATTCTCACTTTTACCCTCTTTTGGATGAAGGAAGAGATAACCACTTCCAATCCCAAAATCCATCCTCTCCAATAAACCATAACTTAAAGTCACGGAGGGGTTTAATTCTCTATCGTGATTGTCTTGACGGGTGGTATCGAAGCCCAGTTCTAATTGAAATTGACCCTTTTCCACGGTCCAAGCATCATCTGTTGCAAGAGGTCTTGCAGCAAATGCATGGTGAAAAAATAGGATCTTAATGGAAAGAATAAATACACCAAGATACGATAGCAACTTTTTCATAATCTAATTCTCCTTTCTAATGGATTCAGATTTTAGAGAAATATTTTCCCTATTTGATAAATCCCTACAGCTAAAAACCATCCCAGAAAGAGGCTATACGCTACGGTAAGAAAGGTCCATTTCCAGTTTGTTTCACGCTTTATCGTTGCGATCGCAGCAATACACGGAATATAAATCAGAGACATCACCATAAAAGCATAGGCTGAGAGGGGAGTAAAATGAGTCAGAATCACTTCCTTCAGCCCAGCCTCCTCCACACCATAAAGGGTCCCAAAGGTTCCAACGACCACCTCTTTGGCCAAAATCCCAAAAAGCAAGGCCACTCCTGCCTGCCAGAAACCAAAGCCAGCGGGTTTAAACAGGGGCGAAAACGAGGAACCCAATTGACCGATGAAACTCTCTTTTGAGGCGTATTCGACCCCAAATGGAAGAGAGGCTAAAAGCCAGATCAAAATAACACCCAGAAAAATGATCGTCCCTGCCTTCCTTAGAAAAAGGCTTCCTCTTTCCCACATATGGATCAACACCCCTTTTACGGTTGGCATCCTATAGGGAGGGAGCTCCATGATTAATGGGGAAACTTCAGCCCCAAAAAAGAGGCCCTTAAATATCCGGGCGACAATGATAGCCAAAATGATTCCAAGGAGGTAAAGGGAGAAAACAACCCATCCCTGATTCTCTGCAAAGAACGCCCCTGCAAATAGGGTATAGATGGGAAGTCTTGCAGAGCAGGACATCAGCGGGTTGACCAGGATGGTCAGAATCCGGTCCTTTTCCGATTCCATGGTTCTCGCAGCCATAATCCCCGGGATATTGCAGCCAAATCCCATAAGCATGGGGATGAACGATTTTCCATGAAGCCCCAGGGCATGCATGAATCTGTCCATCACAAAGGCGGCGCGGGCCATATAGCCCGAAGCCTCCAGAATCGCAATGGCTAAGAAAAGAAGCAAAATATTGGGTAGGAAGACGAGGACGCTGCCAACTCCTGAAATTATTCCATCTGAAAAGAGAGAAGATAACCATTTCGGTCCACCCAAACTTCCGATACCAGCGGAAGCGGATTCGCCCAGCCAGCCCATCAGGGCTTCGATTCCATCTGAAAGGGGGCCACCTAAAGTAAAAACAGATTGAAAAACAAGCCACATCATCCCTAAAAAGATTGGGATTCCAAGATATCGATTGACCAGGATCCGATCAATCCTGTCCGAGATATCGAGTCGTTCCATGAGATCGAGTCTCTTGGCCACTGATTCCTTCACCAGTCCAGATAGGAAGGCATATCGTTTCTCTACCAGGGCCGTTTCAAGATCGTAACCCAGATGTTCTTCAAGTCTTTTCTTACTGTCAACGGTCTGGAATTCAATTGCTTCTCCTTCTCTCATTGCCATTTCTAAGATTTCCCTATCCCCTTCAAGAAGCTTAATAGCCACCCACCTTGATGGATATCCTGAGATACTCACCCTTTTCTCAAGACGATCTATCTCCATCTCGATATCTTCACCATAATCGATCCTTAAAGAGTCCCTCTTTTTCTTTAATCCATTTACAATGGCCTCCTTCAATTCCTCAATCCCTTCGCCCTTACTTGCCACAGTCTCCACGACGGCGACCCCGAAGATCTGAGAGAGTTTTTTCGTATCGATCGCCATCCCTTTATTCCTCACAATATCCATCATATTTAAATTGAGTATGACATTTGTCCCTAATTCGAGAAGCTGAGTAGCCAGGTAAAGATTTCTCTCAAGATTCGAGGCATCTATGATCACCACAATCCCATCGGGTTTTTCTCGGAGGATAAAATCCCTTGCGATCTTTTCATCCATAGAATAGGCAGTGAGGGCGTAAATTCCTGGAAGATCCACTACAGAAACCTCATAATCTTGAAATTGAAATTTTCCCTCCTTCTTTTCCACTGTCACTCCAGGCCAGTTTCCCACATGCGCGTGACCGCCGGTCAGGTGATTAAACACCGTGCTTTTCCCTGAGTTGGGATTTCCTGCCAATCCAATCTTCAATTTTTTCGTCTCCATAATCTTGCTCCTTTATATTTGAAATTTCTAATAATATTAGGTATGTCTAACATTTTAAGTAAAAATTTTTACTCTTAGCCCAATGGTTCAACGAAGATCCTCTTTGCCATTCCAAAACCAATACCAAATCTCAACCCTCCAAGGCCAATAATGAAAGGCCCTGCATGGCCATCAGAAATAATTTCTATCTCCACTCCAGGGTAAAATCCCATCTCGGTGAGTCTCCGGACCAAACCCTTCCCTCCCGATATCCCTAAAACCTTTATCTTTTCACCTTGTCGTGCCATAGATAGCGGTATCATAATTCCCTAAACCTTTTCTAATAAAATATCTCTGGCTTCCCCTTTCCTTAAGGAGAGATGATAGCCTTTAACTAAAATATCGACCGGATCCCCCAGGGGAGCCACTTTCTTCAGTTGAATCTCTGTTCCCGGAACAATTCCCATGTCTAAAAGTCTCTTTTTTAAATTTCCCTTCCCCTTTATTTTGATCACCTTTCCCTTTTCACCGGGCTTGAGGTCCCTTAGGGTAAAATCCGCTTTACTCACTTTTTTATCTCCCATATCTTCTTCTCCTTTCTCTACAAAGTCTTTAAATCTTGAGGTGAAAAAAGCCTTCTCCTCTTGGTCTTCTTCGAGGAATTGAATGAACTGTTCGATTCTTTTTATCGTCTCCTTTGAAAGATGGTGTTCAATTTTGCAAGCATCTTTAGAAGCTATTCCAGCATTGATACCGAAGATCTCATTGAGCAGGGTAAATAATAATTTATGATGCTCATCCACCTCTTTTGCCTTCAACGCTCCTTGATCCGTCAGTTCGATATATCCATACCTTTCATGTTTAATCAGATTCTTCTCCAAGAGGACATTCAGGGCGTTCACCACGGAGGGGGTGGATACTCTTAAGGATTTAGCTATATCTTTCACCCTCGCTACTTTATCCCTTAAACTTATCGTCCAGATAGCTTCCAGATAATCCTCAAGACTCGGAGTTAAGGCTTCCATGGTTCCTCCTTTTGTTAGATTAGACTAACATTAATATAAAATTCTAATATTGTCAAGGGAAAAAATAAGTCTGTATCTAATTTATTGCAAGATTGGATTTAAGTGATGTGTTGAGAATCATTGAAAGACCTTCAGTAGCTGTGTGGAATTGTATTCGAAGATATCCTCTAACGTCTTCGTATTATCAACCCCAGGGAAATTGATGACCTGAATATATTTGCATTTTGCATTCTCTGCAATGACCTTCGCAATTGGAAAATGAAGTATATCCACGACCAATTCCGGTTTCTTAGCAATCGCCTCGGCAACAACCTTGGGAGTGAGTTCTCCTGGACTGATCATCTGGACAATCTGAAGCCCTGCCCACTGGGCGAAGGGTTGGGCAAAGCGATGAACCACTGCTTTTCTCCCAGAATAGGGAGAGATTTTCTTTTGTAAGAGCTTCAACCTTTCGACAAAACTTTCCTCCCATACCTGCCTCTCCTTTTCCGTTCCTAAAATCCTGGAGATCTTCCGAACCTGATTCATTAAGTTCTCCGGGGAAGTCTCTGTATCGATTTGAATGGCAAGGATATTTCGGTTTTTGGAGGTTTCAAGGAGTTTCTGAACCATCCTCTCATAACCTCCGTAAACCACGATATCTGCCCCCTCAAACCTTAACAGATCGGAAGGTCTCAAATCGTATTCCGGAGGATGTCTCATTTCTCCGGGCGTGATGACCCGAACCTCTTTTGCACCTGCTGCCTTCGCAATCGCTCCTGCCAATGAGGTAGAGGCCACAACCATCTCTTTCGCCATAGGTGCCGTGGGACAAAAGAGGATAACACAAAAGAGAAAAGGCCATAGCGCTTTGCCAGATCTCATCACGCCTCTATCGCACCTTCTCATAACCAGATAACCTCCTTCTGAAAAGAAAACATCCAGCAATAATCAATGAAGCGACGAGAATGATTGTAGAACTCGTCGGGATATCAAAGACAAAAGAAAGGTAGAGACCAGCCATTCCTGAAAGGAGTCCAAACAGAGAGGAAAAGAAAAAGGTCTGTTTCAGGCTTCTGGAAATGAGTGTGGCTGCCATCGCCGGCAAAAGGACGAAGGCATCGATGAGAAGGGCTCCGATCATCCGCATCGATACCGCAATGGTTAAACCGAGCATGAAGATGATCAAATAATAAAAGAGTTTTTCAGGGAGGCCTACCGCCAGGGCAATTTCACGATCGTAAAGAATGGCCTGAATCTCCTTAAAAAAGAGGAAAACCATGATCAAGATCATCAGGCTGATCAGCCCCACAATGATGAGATCCAGGATAGTCAAAGAGAGAATATTGCCCCAGAGAATGTTAAAGGCTTCAAGGACATGGATGTCTGCTTTATAGATGAGAATAAAGGCAAGGGCAAGGGTGAGGGTCATGAAATATCCAGAGAGAATGCCAACCCCTAATTTCATTTTTTCTGAAATGGGGCCTAAAGCCATAGAGGAAAGGATACAAAACAGAAGCCCCAAAAGCAACGGGTCTACTTTAAGGAAAAGCCCGATCGCACCTCCAAGTAAAGCGACATGCATCATCGCAAAACGGAGGGGGATGAGATTGAGGGAAAGGACGAACACGCCGATCATGGGAAAGGCGATCCCCGCAAAAAGGATGGCAATGAGGGCGTGCTGCATGAAAGGAAAATTTAGTGTCTGAATCCAGCTCATGTTCTTATTTGATCAGATAACCTTTCCCTTCTTTCAGGAGATAAATTTTATCGCTATATTGTTCCACTAACTGATCATCATGGGAGACCAAAAGGGTCGTTAATTCTCTTTGATGGTGAATCGTGTGGATGATTTCCATGATCTCGGATCGGGATTCCTGATCCAAATACGTGGTGGGTTCATCGAGAAGGAGAATTAAAGGTTCTTGAGCAATTGCTCGTGCTAAAGCCACTTTTTGTTGTTCCCCCCCGGAGAGTTCGGGGACAAGTTTTTTAGAAAATTGGCTAATCCCCACTGCTTTCATCGCCTCATAGGCTTTGTCCCAATCGGGCTCCTTTGGCCTCCGCATCAAACCGATCTTTCCATACCGGCCCATGAGCACTGCCTCTTCCACGCATATGGGAAACCGGTTCGAGTTGGATTTCTGAGGGACCACGCCGATTTCTTTTCTCAAAAAATTTAGATTCTTATAATGGGAAAGATTGTAACCCAACACAGTGATTCGACCTTGAGATGGTTTGAGGATTCCATTCACTACTTTGAGCAAGGTCGTCTTTCCCGCCCCATTTGCTCCCACCACAGAGATAAATTCACAAGGCTTTGCCTCAATATTCACCCCTTGCAAAACGGAAACATTTCCCAATCGAACATAAAGCTCGGCCAATTCGATGGAATGATGCATTATGTCTTTTTCCCTTGTGCCAAAAACTTTCCGGGTTGATTGACGACTGAAATATCTTTTAGCCCGGATTCCCTCATCAAGCTCCAGATCTTTTCAGGAGCAGGAAGAAGATCGTGGGCCACCGGATCTCCTATCTGACGATGGAACTGATTTAACTCTTCCACACTCTTAAGGTGAGCAATATAGAGATCCCCTCCACTCTTAAGTACCCTCACCATTTCAAGAAGAGCCCTCAGTTTATTGGGGAAATGGGGAAGGGCCGAGAAACAGATGATTTGATCGAAAATGCCAGATTGAAATGGTAAAGATTCTACGGTAGCGTTGATGAGTATTTTCCCCCAGGGACATTGACGAAGTTTTGCTTTCTCCAGCATCTTGAATGAAAAATCAAAACCGACGAGCATTCCTTTTGGACCAATGGCTTGTCTGATTAAAGGAAGTAGAATTCCCGTTCCTGTGCCAACATCCAAGACCCTATCCCCTTCAGCCAATCTGAACCAACTTACAACTTCTAAGAGATCAGAGGCTCTTTCATTGTATCTGAGCATTTCATCCCACGATGATGCATGAAGGTCGAAATAATCCCTCAGGTCTTCCATCTTCTCTCCAATAAAAAACCATGAAGACGTAGGTTTTCGAACCTCTTTGCCTTCATGGCTAAAACAAATATAACTCTTGCAGTTTTTGGTTGTCAAACAAATTTTTCTTGACAAGAGATTTAAAATCGATTAAGTTGGATTTAATTTAAAAGCCACGAAGGTTTTGGGTCAGAAGGCCTAACTTTTGTGGCTTTTTATTTGGCCGAAATTTAAACCACGAAGGTTTTAAGTCCCGTAGAAACGGGACTCTTCGTGGTTTTTATTTTTTAGAGAAAGGAGATGAAAGAAAATGATAATCAAGAAATCTATTGGGAAGTTGATCGGATTTGGTTTGATACTCTTTATCAATTTAGCAAATTTGGCCTTTTGTGAAGAACAAAAAGAGATCACTCTCGAAGAAGTCCGGGTGGTTGCCTCTCCGATCATTGAGGGCAATTGGGTAAGCGATTATGCCAATCGTATCACCACCGTAACGGATCGACAGATCGAAGACCTCAATGCGATGGATTTCCCATCGGCCTTAAGAAGAGTTCCCGGAGTCACCATCTCCCGTTACAATCTTGTTGGAAGTTACGGGGGTGCCCAAGGAGGATCTATTTTTATCAGAGGAATAGGAGCAGAAAGACCCGGAGCCGAAATTTCAACACTTATTGACGGGAGGCCCAGTTTTGTTGGCATCTGGACCCATCCCCTGATGGATATGTTAAGTGTCAATAATCTGGATCATATTGACATCTATAAGGGAGCACAGCCCGTTTTGTTTGGAAATATGGCTTATGGAGCGGTGAATCTTGTGACGAAAAGAATGACTGAAGAGGGTTTTGTAACAAGAATCCGTTCAGCCTACGGCTCTTATAATTCCCTGGATGAATGGATCGAACATGGAGGGAAGAAAGGAAGATTCGATTATTATCTTACAGGAAACTATAAAAGTAGCGACGGACATCGGAGAGATGCCGATGGAGAGGCCCAGAATTACTTCGGGCGATTAGGATATCAGGTCATCGATAAATGGGACTTATCTTTTACCACGAGCCGAACCTCCAGTTGGGCAGATGATCCTGGAATGAAAGGGGCACCCCGGATCCCTGTGACCTCCCGGTTTGGACTCCGGGACCAGACCTTCGATATTACGCTCTCCAATAAATATAAAATTGCAGACGGATACATTAAAGTCTATTATGATGATGGCCAGATTCGGTGGAAAGATCAATGGGATGGCGTAGGCCCTTTTGATAGCAACACGGACTGGAATAATTATGGAATTCGTGCCCAGCAGAAATTGAGACTCTGGACTTCGGGAGAAATCATCGTGGGTTATGATTATGATCTCTACGGTGGAAAGTTTGAAGAAGTCCGCTTCAACCGACCCGCTCCTCCCACAATTAGAGTTAAAAAATTAGAGGATACCCATTTCTATAATTCCGCTCCCTACTTTGCAATCCGGCACACCTTTGGCAAAGAGCTTCAAATTACCCCTTCTTTCGGCCTCCGATACAATATGAGCAAATACTTTGGAAATGACCTTGGGCCTCAAGCTGGATTAGTCATGAAATATAGGAATACTGAAATCTATGCCCAGTATGCTCATGGATTCAACCTTCCCGGGGTTTATACGGTTTTCAATTATACACAGGTTTGGAATAAAGGAGACACTTGGAAAGACCTCAAGCCAGAAAAAATAGACCATTTTGAAGTTGGAGTATCTCAGAAAATCACCCGGTGGCTGAAAGCGGATGTTGCCCTGTTCTACGACTCCGGCGAGGATCGCCTCGTTTTCAAGGCACCTCCCCCAAGATTTGAAAATCTTGAAAGTTATCGGACAAGGGGGATTGAATTGACGGCCACTCTCACCCCATGGCGTAATTTTGAATTCTTCATTGGAGGGACCTATCTCTCACCGAGTCCCTATGATCTTCCCTATGCCCCCAGAAAGACAGTGAGCGCCGGAATCTCCTATAGCCTTTGGGATCGAATCTTTCTCAATCTCGATTCCCAGTATGTCTCCTCCAGATTTGTTTCAAATCCACGTTTCCCGACAGCTATACCTGATAAAGTGGATAGTTATTATCTCATCAATGGAAAGATATCGTATCGATATAAACCTTCTGGGAAAAAATGGGAGGGAGAACTCTTCATTGCAGGTGAGAATCTAACGGATGTGAATTACGAATTCCTAAAAGGCTATCCCATGCCGGGTGCAACGGTCATGATTGGGGCAGGAATAAAATTCTGAATAATATAAATATATAAATATCAATAAGTTATCCTTAATTCACGCCATCCATTTCCAATATTTATGTGCAAAGACATTGAATTTTTTTATGGATGTTTACCCTCCTTTCTTATAAGTGCGCCGGTTGGTTTATTTCGTTTGGGGTGACTTACCCCCCTCTAAAAAATTCTTTACATTGGGTTTCGAATAGATTAAATATGTTAATTGTACTCTTAAAAAGGAGAGGATGAGATGGCACTCATTACAGCGGAGCAATATGAAGAAAGTTTGAAGAAAAGAAGACCAAGGATTTTTATGAATGGAAAGAGGGTCGAAGATTATCTCAACAATCCGAATATCCGCACGGTGATTGAAGCCAACAAGGCGAGTTATCGCTGGGCGCTTGATCCGGCATTCCAGGAAATTATGACGACCATCTCCCCTCTGACAAACGACCGCGTAAACCGCTATGTCTATGTCAGCCGTAGCAGAGAGGATCTGACCGCCAAGGCCATTGCAGGAACGTTTGCCTCTGAAAGACTGGGAACCTGTATCTACCGATGTCCCGGGCTCGATGCCTTTCATAGCCTTGCCAGCACGACCTGGGAGATGGACAAGAACCTCGGCACAGAATATCACAGCCGGTTTACTAAATATCTGAAGTGGGTCCAGGAGAACGACCTCGCTGTCTCAGGCGCCTTGACTGAACCGAGGGGAGACCGTAAAAGGCGGGCCATTGACTGGCCGGATCCCTTTCTATCTCTTAAGGTTGTGGAGAAAAAACCGGATGGGATCGTTGTCCGGGGAGCAAAGATCAATATCAGCGGGGCCTTTGTCAGCCACGAACTGGTTGTCCTTCCCCAATCCGCAAAGAAAAAAGAGGAAGGGGACTACGCTCTTGCCTTTGCCATTCCTTCTGATGCAGAGGGTCTCACCTATATCTGTCAGTACTCCCCTTATTCAGCGGAAAGAGAGATGGCCGAGGACATCTTCGAGCTGGGAAATCCCCTTTTTGGCCAGAGAGAGACCGCCATGGTCGTCTTTGACAATGTCTTTGTGCCCTGGGAAAGGGTTTTTCATTGTGGGGAAACGGAATATTCCTTAAAGCTTGTTGAACGTTTCGCAAAGACGCACCGGATGACCTGCGGAGGGACATGCAAGGTTGGCTTTATGAACCTCATCATCGGTGCCTGTAAGCTCCTCCAGGAGTATAAAGGTCTGGAAAAAGCCCAGCATATCAATGACGAATTGATGGAGATGGTCGTTCTCAGGGAAACCGGGAGGGCCTGCGGGCTGGCCTCAGCCAATCTCGGGCAAGAAGAACCGGAAGGCTCAGGCGTATTTCTCCCCGATGAACTGATGGGAAATGTTTCCAAGCTCAATATCTGTGATGCCTTCTGGCGGGTAATGGCTCTTGCGGGAGACATAGGCGGAGGCCTCATCGTCACCCTGCCCTCTCTAAAGGAACTGAAGAATCCCGAGACGAAAAAGTATGTTGAGGAATTTTTGGGTTTTGGATCCGATGTTCCGACGGAATATATCATGAAAGTGACGAAACTCCTTCAGAACTGGACAGCCGGCCAGCACGGAGTCGGCACCTGGCACGGAGCAGGCCCGGTCATGGCCCAGAAGATCATGATCCAGAGAATGATGAATTATGAACATGAGAAAAACCTGGTCAAAGAGGCCCTTGGCATTTTGGATAAGAAATAGCTTTGCATCACCCCAACAATTTGGGTCAGGAGACCCGAATCTACCCGGGTAGAAGCAGGTCTCCCGACCTGCGAAAATGGGAATTTCCATTGCTTGCAGGTGACGAACCGGTCATAACAAACCATAAAAAATTAAGGAGAGAATAAGAGGATTATGAAGATCACCATTCTTTGCGAAAACAGCGTAGGGAAGTTAATCGGTTCGGGCGAACATGGGTTCTCTGCCTTTATTGAGACGGAAAAAGGAAACTTCCTCTTCGATACCGGAAGCGGTCCTTCTATTGTGGCTAACTCCCTCGTCCTTAATAAAGACCTTCGAAGCATCAAAAAGGTCTTTTTGAGCCACGGACATTATGATCATAGCGGGGGCCTGCCCGAAGTCCTGAAACTGAGAGGCCAAGTGGATGTCCATATCCATCCGCATGTTTTCCTGGACAGGATTGCCATCCATAAAGAAAATGGGGAAGAGAAGAAGCGATTTGTGGGGATTCCCTATAAGAAAACCTACCTCGAATCCCTGGGGGCAAACTTTATTTTAAATTCAGACTTCATAGAGGTCGAGAGAGGGATATTTTTAACCGGCGAAGTGCCACGAAAAACATCCTTCGAGAAACCGGATCATAGGCTTTTTACCGAAATCGACGGCAAAACCGTTAGAGATATCTTCCTTGATGACCAATCCCTGATTTTAGATACTCCAAAAGGGCTTGTTCTCATCCTCGGATGCGCACACTCCGGAATGATCAACATCATTCATCATGTCGTAGAGAAGACCGGAAAAAGGAGATTTTATGCCATCCTGGGTGGAACCCATTTAGACTTTCTAACGCCTGAGCAGTTGGAAGAATCGATCAAGGCTCTCAAGAAGATGGAGATTGAAAAGATCGGTGTCTCTCATTGCACCGGCATGAGGGCAGCATTCCGGCTCCAGCAGGAATTCGGAGACCGCTTTTTCTTTGGGTGTGTGGGAAGTGGTCTGGAGGTTTAAAAACCAAATCAGAAATGATTCACAAAATCTTTAATGTTGAGCAAGAGGCTGTGCACAAATAACTTGAACAAGTGCATATAGCAACGACCGTTCGTGGTGAGCCCTTCCTTCGACTTCGCTCAGGACATTCGGAAAAACCGTTCGTCCTGAGGCTCTCGAAGGATGAACGGCTCGCTCAGCCTCCGGCTCAGAGAGCCTCTGGCTCGGAGAGGACAGGCTTGTTGAACCATGAATGACACCCTTCGACAAGCTCAGGGTGACCGGATTGGTTGTTCAAGTTATTCATGGTCAGGCCCTATATGATCAAATAATTCTTGTTAAGGAAGAAAAATATGGTATACTTAAAACAATCCACTTTTTGAAAAAGAGAGGAATATATGGGTCTAATTGTGTCAGAAAATCTTCAAAAAGATTATCAGGCAGGCGAAGTCACGGTCAGGGCGCTGAAAGGGGTGAGTTTTAACATCGAACCCGCTTCTTTTGTATCCTTTGTTGGCCCCTCAGGGAGTGGTAAAACCACGCTTCTCAATCTCATCGGGTGCCTTGATAAACCGACAGGAGGGAGCCTGAAAATCGGGGAGGCCGATGTCTCAGCACTTGACCGGAAACAGGGGGCCTCTTTCCGGGGTAAAAATATTGGATTTATCTTTCAGGACTTCAATTTGATGCCCGTATTGACAGTCTATGAGAACATTGAATACCCTCTTCTCATGGTTCAGGAGGTTCCAGTCAAGGAAAGGGAGAAACGTATCCTCAATCTACTTCAGGCGGTTGGAATGCTCGAACAGAAGGATAAGTACCCGGACCAGATTTCAGGGGGACAGAAACAGAGGGTGGCAGTGGCAAGGGCACTCGTCACCAATCCCATGCTGGTGCTCGCCGACGAGCCTACGGCAAATCTCGACCATTCAACCGCTTACCGGGTCATCGAACTGATGAAGAAGATGAGAGATGAATTCAAGACCACCTTTATCTTCTCCACCCACGACCAGAAAATTGTTGGAGAAGCGGAGATCATCTATACCCTGGAGGACGGAGAACTGACCGGCAAGCAGGTGAAAGGAGGGGGAAAGAATGCGTAACCTTTTCAAAATAGCCATTCGGAATCTCCTGAGATACAAGAGAAGGACGCTTCTCACCGCCTCGCTCATCACCATCGGTGTAATATTCGTCCTGGTTTTCATTTCCATCTCAGGCTCTTTTAAGAACATGATGGTCGGTCAGATTACTGACTCCATGCTCGGCCATCTTCAGATCCACAAACGGGGTTATGTGGCCTCCATCGATAACCTTCCCCTGAACCTGAATCTCAAACCGAATGCCATGAAAAAGGTCGAAGGCGTTCTCCAGACGATCCCTGAAATAGAATCGTTTTCTCCGAGGATCAAATTCGGAGGACTGTTCAGCAATTTTACGGAGACGACAAATATCAGGCTTAACGGCGTCCTTCCGGAGAAGGAGTTCAAGACCGTTCCGCTTATGCCCTCCAGGATAACGGCTGGCAAGAAGACGCTTCAGCCCGGAGAGATCCTCATCCCAGACCTCCTTTCAAAAGGGATGGGTGTAAAACCGGGGGATACCGTCGTGGTGGTGGCTACCAATCAAGACGGTTCGGTGAATGGCAAACAATTTATTATCAGCGGGGTTCTCGAGGGGGTTACAGGCCCTGGCGGGCGGGATGGTTATATTCATCTGAATGATGCTGTCGAAGTATTGAGAATGGAGGAAGTGGAGATCAGCGAGGTCGCCATTCGGCTGAAAGATTTCGGGAAACTCGAGAAGGTGAATGCCGAAATTTCAAATCTCCTGTCCGGAGAGGTTACCAAACAGGGGAAACCTGCTTTTGAAGTTCATACCTGGGAGAAACTCTCCCCTTTCTACAATATTGCAACTATGATCGATCTGATGACCTTCTTCATAAAACTGATGCTCATTGCCGTGGTCCTGATCAGTATCATGAATGTCATGATCATGTCGGTATATGAAAGGGTGAGGGAGATCGGCACGATTGCCGCCATTGGCACTCTACCAGGAAAAATTCTTTCCATGTTTGTGGTTGAGGGATTCTGCCTCGGGCTGATCGGGATTATTACCGGGAACATTTTCGGGATGGCAATTGTTTTCATTCTTAAGCTCGCAAAAATCACCTTTGCCTTTGGCCGCCAGGAGGGCCTTATCTTGATCCCCACTGTCAATGTGGGAGACCTCCTGGTCATCTCTGCAATTGTTATTGCTGTCTCGGTGATAGCAAGCCTTCAGCCTGCATATAAGGCATCGAGAATGGAACCGATTAAAGCGCTTCGAAGTGTATAAAAAAAGAAAAGGAGGACAAGATCAATGAAATTTAAAGTTCTGGTTTTAACCACGATGTTCTGTATCACTCTTCTTGGCTCATCAGTTTTCGGTGCGGATTACACAAAAATGAAGACGGAAGAATTAGCCAGATTAAGAGAAACCATTAAGAATGCCACGCCCGGAGAAAAAAAGGCTTTTGAGGAGGAGTGGGAGAAAAGAGTCCAGAAAATGACACAGGAGGAGAAACAACGTTATCTCGGTGAGGGTCAAGGGAAAACGACTCAAGAAAGAGAAAGAACAAGAGAGCGGGAAAGAGAGACAACCCAACAAAAAGGGTCTCAAACCGGAAGTGACACTAAAGCGGGGACGGGAGGAACAGGGACCCGAGGGGGTAAAAAATAATGTTTAAAAAGAATAAACCGCTGACTTGGTTGACCTTCATCATGGTCTTCCTCTTTTCAGCTCCTTCCTTCGCTATGGACGGAACCCAACTGCTGAAAGAGATCGATAAAAACCTCAACCCTGAGTCCTATGAGAATTATCGGAAACTGATCAATCTCGAGCCTGATGGCAAAAAGAAGGAATATGTTATGTTTACGGCGAAAAAGGGGCTCGATAAGATGGTGGCCCTCTTTCTCGAGCCTCCGAGCGAAAAGGGAAGAAGCACCTTGAGGCTCGGGGAGAATATGTGGCTCTATATCCCGAATGTGGGAAAGCCCATCCGCATAACGAGCCTCCAGTCCGTTGTGGGCGGAATTTTTAATAATTCGGATATCTTGAATCTCGATTACGACGCCGAATATCTTGTCGAACAGGTCGAAGAGAAAGGGAACGAATATCTGTTGTCTCTCAAGGCAAAAGCAAAGACAGTGGCTTATGATAAACTGAAGATGTGGGCGGATAAAAGTAAAAAATTCCCCATCAAGATCGAATGCCTTACCGAAGCCTCCATGCTGATCAAAACGCTCTACTTTAAAGAGATCAAAGACTTCGGAGGGGGAATCGTAAGACCTTCGGTCATCGAGACGGACAGCCCCCTTCACAAAGGCTATAAATCCATCATGATATTCGCCAAGATTCAAAAAAGGGATTTTAAAGACGAGGTCTTCACTCTCACGTTCATGCCGAACGTCGAATCCCTGAGGAAACCATGACGGTGTTCAATGGCCATTCAATCGCTCCTCTCTCTCCTTCCCTTTCTGATTCTCTTCATTTCCTCTAATGCCTGGGCTCAGGAATACAAATTTGATATCTCCGAAATAGAAAAAAAGCCCTATCAACTGGCCGGCTATGTGGAGTTGAGGCCTGCTCTCTTCGGGCTGGACAGGGATGCCTCTCTCTACAAACTCAGATTTTATCGCCGCGACGAAGGGAAAACCCTTGAGGAATTCAACTCTAAACTCCAGTTGGAGGGAAGTTATGAAAAAGGGATTGCGCGGCTTTTTATACGGACGAATTCGGATTTAAAATATACTTATCTCGGCTGGGACCATAAGACCAGTCTCTATGAGGGTTATCTTTCCATCAAGCCCTCTTCCTCTTTAACCGTCGATCTTGGCAAAAAGACGTTCAAATGGGGCAAGGGTTATGCCTGGAATCCGGTGGCCTTCTTGGATCGGCCTAAAGACCCGGACGACCCTGACCTTGCCCTTGAAGGTTTTGTTGCCGTTTCTGCCGATTACATCAAAAGTTTCAGCGGACCGTTAAAAACCTTCTCTTTCACCCCGGTCTTGTTCCCTGTTTATAACGATGTAAACGACGATTTTGGAAAGGTCCACGGATTGAATTTCGCAGGCAGGATATATTTCTTGTTCTATGACACGGATATTGATTTGATCGGTTTTGTGGGAAAAAGCAGGACCAATCGATTCGGGGCGGATTTTTCAAGAAATATTACCAGCAATTTTGAAATCCACGGGGAGTTCGCCTTTATCAATAACGTTAAAAACAGGACCATTGACCGTTCCGGGAGAATTTTTGAGTCAACATTTGATGCCAAGAGCTATCTCATCGGCCTTCGATACCTGACGAAATCGGACACGACCTTTATCCTCGAATATTATAGGAATGGAGTGGGCTTCAGTCGCGTTGCAATGAAAGACTATTTCTCCCTGATCGATAGGGGGTATGACTCATTTCTTGCCACAGGAAATGATTCCTTTTTAAAGAAGGCCCAGGGGGTTACCGAGGGAAATTACGGAAGGCTCAACCCGATGAAGGATTATCTCTATCTGCGCATCAGCCAGAAAGAGCCCTTCAACATCCTCTATTTCACCCCATCCATCATAGGGATCATGAACCTTAATGATAAAAGCTTCTCCATCGCTCCAGAGTTTTTGTACACGGGCATTACCAACCTTGAGATCAGATTGAAGGGAAGCGTTGTAGGTGGGCAAAAGCACACTGAATATGGAGAGAAGCCAAACGATTACAGAATTGAGCTGAGGCTTCGTTACTATTTCGACGCCGTGAAGGCTTACGAATGGGCAACTAAAAAAGCGCTAAAGTGATACAAAATATTACTGCTGTCCCAACGTTATATGGGAAAAGTTTTGTAACTCTCTAAATATAATGAAGTTTAACCATGAAATGGTTTTTTTCGATACAAAACTCCAAATGAACCATACTCCTTCATCATCGCAGAAGGAGATGGCTCATGGATACTCGACAACCTGTCTTTGCTCAAGTCATGCAGGAAAGGATGCAGAAATGATAGTTGCAGGCATTGATGTCGGTGGTAAGAATGTACATATCGTGATCAAGAAAGAGGGTCAGATTATAGGAAAGGGAACCTCGCCTACCGGAATCAAAAAGGCAGAGGCGGTTGAGGCCTTGTATGAGCAGGTGCTCAAACAGGCGGGCCTGACGAGAAAAGATGTGGAGCATGTGGTAGCAACGGGAAGCGCGGCCAGACGCGTTTCCTTTGTCAGTGGTTTTATCTCGGATGTGACTGCGGATGCACGGGGAGCGAGTAAATTATTTCCAAATGCAAGGACCATCATCGACGTCGGAGCCGAAGAAGGCCGGGTCATCAAGGTCAACTCCGAAGGAAAGGTTTTGGATTTTGCCATCAATGATAAATGCGCTGCCGGAACAGGGACTTTTTTGGAAGCCATGTCAAGGGCCCTGGAGGTCTCTGTAGAAGAGATGTCTAAGATTGCATTCGATTCGACCAAAGCCATTCCGATGAATGCTCAGTGCGTTGTCTTTGGAGAATCGGAAGTGGTCTCCCTCATCCATCAGAATACCTCCAAACCCGATATTTCCAGGGCAGTCATGGATGCTATTGCAGGTAGAACCGGGGCGATCGCCCGAATCGTCGGTCTGGAAAAAGATGTGGTGCTCGTCGGTGGAATGGCTAAAAATGTTGCTTTCGTCGACTCTCTCCAAAAGAATATCGAGATGCCGGTCATTGTTCCGGAGAATCCCGATTACATAGGAGCAATCGGTGCGGCAGAAGTCGCTCTCTCTGGCGTTCTCGAATAAGAGGAATAACTCCCACTCCCCTTGGAGACTGCGTTGTAATTTCGTTCATGGTTCGAGAACCTCACCACGAACGGAAAACAGCATGTTAAAAAACAACTGCTTAGCCGTTCGCCCTGAGCATGTCGAAGGGTGAACGGTGAATTGTGACACATCCCCTTAAGGTAAGTCGATTAGACCCGACCACGGGGGGAGGTTCGGTGGAGTTATGTATAGACTATGTTGAGACCGCTAATAATAAGAAGGAGAATTAAATGGCCCAGCAAGAAAAAACCGTTGAGTTCTGGAGATGGCCTGAAACCAACTGGGTCAACCCGGATATCAATTGGGAAAAAGGTAAATTTATAACCGCGGGAGTTGACGTAGGCTCTGTCAGCACTCAGGCGGTGATCATGGTGGATGGTGAGTTTTTTGCCTCCGGCAATACACGCACGGGTTCAGACAGCCCCAACAGCGCCAAAAAAGGAATGGACTATGCGCTTGAGAAGACCGGTTTGAAATTGGAAAATATTGACTACTGTATCGGCACCGGCTATGGCAGGGTAAATGTGCCCATGGCCCAGCAGGCGATCACCGAGATATCCTGCCATGCCCTTGGGGCCAACTTCATGTATGGACCTGAAGTGAGGACGGTTATGGATATGGGCGGACAGGACTGCAAGGCCATTAGTATCGATGACCGTGGAAAGGTTCTGAACTTCATGATGAATGACAAGTGCGCGGCTGGAACAGGCCGTGGCATGGAGGTCTTTGCAGACCTCATTCATGTCCCTGTCTGGGAGATCGGCCCCCGCTCCTTCCAGATATCAAAAGAACCTCCCTCCATCAGCACCACCTGCGTCGTCTTCGCTAAGAGCGAGGTGGTAGGACTTCTTGAACAGGGTGTTCCAGAAAACGAGATCATGGCCGCTTACTGTTCTGCAATGGCCCACCGGATTATGGAGCTTCTCAAGCGACTGGGTGTGAAAGAGAAATTTGTCATCACCGGCGGGATCGCAAAGAATGAAGGAGTGGTCAAGAGGCTGGAAAAGGAACTCGGGATCAAGACCGCCGAACAGGCTTGGGCGAATCCACGGTATCGCAAGAAGAACTATCCCTTCGATACCCAGCTCGCAGGAGCCACAGGAGCTGCCCTCTTTGGACAGGCATTGCTGAAGATGGGAAAGGCCAAAAGTGTAAGAAAAACGTAAATTCAGTTCGGAGTTTAGAGTTCGGAGTTCGGAGTAAAAAAAACTCCCGACTCCGAGCTCTTAAAAAAAGGAAGTAATAAGATGATAGCCAATTACGGGTTTAAGGATGGTTCCGGAGATTGGTTTCTCACTCTGGACACAGATAAATGCAATGGTTGCGGCAAGTGTGTGGAGGTCTGTCCAGCAAAAATTATCGAAGTGGGACAGGACGAAATAGACATTTTCCGTGAAGAACCTGTGGCCTTTGTAAAGCATGAAGAACGAAAAAAGATCCGTTACCATTGTGCTCCCTGTAAACCTGGCTTCGGGTCTGAACCACCCCCCTGTGTGGCCGCCTGCGAAACCAGGGCCATCTCTCATTCCGACGGGTGGAAGACCTGCTTTAAAGATAGTCATCAGTAATCATTGATCATTTATCCGTGGTTAGTAGTTCATAGTCCATAGTCCATCGTTCATTGTTGATCATATGAGCAGAGAAGAAGAATTAAAAATACCCTTTCTCCCTCTCCCTTGACGGGAGAGGGTCAGGGTAAGGGTGAAAAAGGTTTCATATGCCTCGAGAAAAAGAATTAAAAAAAGAAGGCTGGGAAAAACGTTTCACCATGGACGAGCCCCGCCTGACCGAAATGGCAGGTCAATACAAAGAGCTCGGCTTTGAGGTCCTGCTTGAACCCGTGGATCTCTCTTCGGAAGAATGCACCAGTTGTATGGCCGATAACCCCCAACGCTACAAAACCATCTACACCCGCCTGAAATAATAGGTTCCCGGGCCTGGTCTTGATAGGGATTGACCCAGCACATAATAAGTTCCTCAAAGTAATTTTCTTTAATTTTGTTATTGCATTTTTATTCCAACATAAAACCTTTCAAGCAATAATCGATAATTCTTGTTGAAGTTTGCATTTAGAATGAGTAGACTCTTATCAAACCGCAAGGGTTTAAACCAACCTCCCAACTAACCTTTGGGGGACTCTATGAACACACAAGAAGTAAAACGTAAGCTTACTGTCATCCTCAGTGCAGATGTCAAGGGATACAGCCGCCTCATGAGTGAGGATGAGGTGGAAACCATCCACACCCTTAATATTTACAAAGAAGTAATGACAAACCTCATTCAACAGCACCACGGTAGAGTCGTAGATAGTCCAGGGGATAACTTGTTGGCTGAGTTTGCCAGCGTGGTGGATGCAGTGCAGTGTGCCGTGGAAATTCAAAAAGAACTCAAGGTAAGGAATGATGAGTTACTTGAGAACCGAAGGATGGAGTTTCGGATCCGGGTCAACCTTGGGGATGTTATCGAGGAGGAAAACAAACTCTATGGTGAGGGAGTCAACATTGCAGCCCGTTTAGAGAGCCTATCTGAATCAGGAGGCATCTGTATATCCGGAACCGCTTATGACCATGTGGAGAATAAACTATCTCTCGGATATCAGTATCTTGGAGAACAGACTGTTAAAAACATCGCAAAGCCAGTGCGCGTGTATCGAGTCCGGATGGACCCTGGTGCTGTTGCTCGAAGGTTTTCAGAGGTTGTCTCTAAAGATAAGTTGGTATTCCCTCTACCTGATAAACCCTCTATAGCCGTGCTACCTTTTACAAATATGGGTGGTAAAAAAGAAATGGAGTATTTCAGCGACGGACTTGCTGAAGGGATCATCAATGGCCTCTCTAAATCCGACAACATTTTTGTGATCGCCCGGAACTCCACCTTTACTTACAAAGGCAAACCTGTAAAGGTTAAGCAGGTCGCCGAGGGGACAGAAGTCCTCAGGATCGATCCCAAGTTCTCCATCGAACAGTACATAAAGGTACTTCCTTTCGATCAACCCAAAATAGATCGCATAGCTGATGCCCTGCGCAAAGCTGGGCTGAAGTAAGTGTGGGTAACTTGTTGAAAGTCCCTCTTTTGGGGTGAGTTATGGAATGGAGTTTTCAGAATATGCCGGTATTAGGCCTTCAAAGAGAATGTTGCACCCTTTCGAGGCTTTATTGATTTTAATTTCTGAAACTATCAGAAAGGAGGAAATGAACATGGATCTCGGATTGAAGGGTAAGAAAGCCATCGTCACTGGCGGCACACGCGGCATCGGACGCGCCATCGCCAACCTCTTGACCGAGGAAGGCTGTGACATCGGTATCTGCGCACGTACCGCCGCCCAGATCGAGGAGGCGGTTGCCTCCTTCAGGGCGAAGGGTGTTAAGGCCTTCGGGTCAGTAGTGGACGTGGCCGACGGCACCCAGCTCACCAGTTTCGTCAAGTCGACCGCCGAGGCGCTCGGTGGCCTCAACATCTTCATCTCTAACGTGAGCGCGTTTGGTGTCAGCAATGACGAGGCCACGTGGAAGAAAAGCCTCGAGATCGATGTGCTCGGGACCTTTCGCGGTTGCGAGGCGGCGGTGCCGTTTCTTGAAAAGTCGGGGGCCGGCGCCATCGTCGTCGTTGGATCAGCGGCCGCTGTTGAGGTAGGAGGTTTGGGTCCGCGCGGCGCTTATGGCAGTGTGAAGGCCGCAATCCTGCCCTACATCAAGTCTCTTGCGCGGGACCTCGCGGTCAAGAACGTACGCGCCAACGTGGTCTCGCCCGGTACCGTCTATTTCAAGGGCGGAGTGTGGAATATGGTAGAGCAGAACATGCCCGAACGGTACCGACAAGCATTAGGACGCAATCCTATGGGCCGTATGGGCACACCGGAAGAGGTCGCAAACGCGGTGGTGTTCCTGGCCAGCCCACGAGCCAGTTTCATCACCGGAACAAACTTGATTTGCGACGGGTGCATCACCCAGCGGGTACAATTTTGACCCGTGAGAGCCCGGATGACATGAAGAGAAGGGATTGAGTAGTCGGAGTTGCGTTCACGGGTGAGGAGGAAAAGGATTGTGAAAGATCACAAAGAATGCTTTGTTAATTATCTGAAAGAAATTTTGAGATGTTGAGGGGAATAATCACTTTTATGAGGTTTGCTTATGCAAATTCTTGAAGGAATGAAGGTCATTCAAATCACGCAGTTCATCGCCGGATCTCGCTGCACACAGTTACTTGCTGACATGGGCGCCGAGGTCGTGAAGGTGGAACCCCCTCGTGGCGATACGCTACGGATGATATTCAAAATGACCCCTGGCGCGGAGCGCAACTATTCTGTGTTCAACTGCAATAAGTACGGCATTGCAGTCAACATGAGCGACCCTCAAGGCCGGGAGGTCATTCTAAAGCTCGCGACGATATCAGATATTTTTGTCCATAATCTGATACCCGGCTCCATTGAGAACCTGGGCCTGGGCTATGAAGATATCAGATCCCTGAAAAAGGATATTATTTACACCGCCATGGGGACCATTCGCATGCCTGCGCCAGGTTTGGGTGAACACAACAGGTTCATCCTGGAGCAGTGGCTTGGATATACCCCTGACGAGGTACAGAAACTATATAAGCAGGGAACGATATTATAGAAAGGTCACAGCTTCACTTTGCAAAAACATATTGATGGCCTTGTACCCCAATCGCTAAAAAACCACCTTCACCCGCAAGAAAAGATTAAACGCTTGAATATTGGCATCAAGAAGACGCTACTATTCTATTCTTCTATCTCCTTTAACATCTTTTGAATGACTGGTTTTATTTCAGGTAATCGTTTCTTGACAACCTCCCAAACAATTTTATAATCCACTCCAAAATAAAAATGGCTGATTTTGTCTCGCATTCTTGCCATCTCCCGCCACGGCAATTCTTTATAATTTTCCCTTACCTTCTTCGGTATATTCTTCGTTGCTTCTCCTACGATCCCTATCTTCCAAACCACGGCACTTCTGGTCTTATCATCAGCGTAAAATTCATTAAAATCCATGTTTCCAACGAAATACTCTATATTTTCTATGGCTTCAAAAATGTCTTTGATAAATAATTTAAATTCTCTTTTCATACATAAACCACCTCTTTTAGGATTCTATCTTTAAGTTCATGCCTTACAGCCTCTTTTCTAACTAAATCAACCTTCTTTTTAAGAAGTTTCCGAAGATATTCTTCAAGTGCTATGAATTTTAGTAGATCTGGAACCTCCTCAAAATCTACAAGAATGTCTATGTCGCTTCCCTTTTTTTGTTCACCTCTTACAATGGAACCGAAAACCCCCATTTCAGTGACCTTATATTTCTTATACAAATCCTCCTTGTGTGCCTTGAGCACCTCATTTATACCTTTTAAAGAGTTCATATCTTATTCCTTTCCGTATCATAAAGTTGGCTGTCTTTCAATCTCTTTTTTAACTCATTTAGTTAACATATTAAAATCGCAAACCATTATTTGCCTTCCAGTTTATCCCACGCCTCCAAAACCAAGCGGCGCGGTTCGGCATTCTCCGTATTGTTTCTCCTCCTTTTCTCAGGACACGGAAGATTTCGCAGGGAATTAATCCCATGCCCTATACTCCATGGTTGTTTTCGTTTCTGTCAATAGTGTAGACTTGACACTGGCGCACACTTCTCCTTTTTCCTTAAAAATAAATTCCGAGAGATTCTTCCAAGAATTTCTCATAAGTCATTTTCGCCCCCGACAATAAATATCTTAGGATGTTGGCGAAGATCTATAACAAACGGATCCTTCTCGTCCAATTTCTTCTTCAATTCATCCCTTCTGAATATGCTGTAATTGACCTCCCTTCTTAATACTTTTTCCAGTTTGTTTACCTCTCTTAACAATCTCGAGTCGTCGAATGTTCCAACAATAAGCAGATCAATATCGCTTTTTGCAGTTTCTTCGTGTTTTGCAAAAGAGCCGTAAATGAACGCAACCTCAATCCCCTTTATTTTGCTCAAAACCTCCCGCAATAGTCCTTGGACGCCGATCGTTTTAAACACGATCCCTTTCAGTTCATCAAATAGCGGATAGGAGTGATTAAGAAGGTAATACGTCAAATTGCCTTTTTTTCTCGATCGAAAGACGCCCTGCTCCTCGAGATGGATCAGTTCTTTTCGAACCATGCTCACAGGGATATCGAGAATACGCTCCAACTCCCGGAGATAATGCTCACGATCCGGATTGGTAAAATACAGTCTGAATAACTCTTTTCGAGTCTTTGACTTAAAGATCTTGGAGATATCCATAAGCTTTGTAATATTTTTGTATTACAAATGTAACCTTTTTATATTACAATGTCAATCAAATGATATACTACCATCGCTCCTTTCCCAATTAAGAAGAATGCACCACCTGCCTTAAAGACCCTGCTTTCAGTAACCGTTACAGGACCATCTACACCCGCCTGAAAAAATAGGTTCCCAGACTTGTTCTGATGGAGACTGTTCCGGCACATAATAAGATCCTAAAAGTAACTTTCTGAAGTCTACAACCGGGCATTTTATCGAAGCATGCTTGATTTCAATTAGTTATCATCGTAACTCAGACATTTATTTTCGCTTGCCCCATAACCCTCTTTTTCGTATAATCAAACTCAAAAACCAGTTCTTATCGTTTCATTGCCATTCACTGAATGCCAGTCCAAAGGGACGAGCACCAAAAGTTTATGTTGCAGGAGGTTTAGCCATGGCTGACAAGTCCGAGTTAAACAAGAGCGTGTTTGCACTTGAAGAGAAGTTGCGCCGATTCGTAGAGGGCAGAGCGGGCAGTTCACGCAAGCTGAGGCAACTTAAACTATTACTTTTAAAGGTATTGGAGTTGGATGACATTGATCCAACTCTGGCAAGGGCAGCAGGAAGAGTTCATGGTGGAAAGACCTTGTTAAACACAATAATAAAGAGGGTGGAGGCCAATGAATATGCTGTCCCCAAGGCCATCTATGATCATGTCCGTATGGGTGCAGGGCTTAAGAGGGCTTGTTCACAGTGGCGTTGTAGACCAAGTGACGTACTGGCGGCCAAAGAACTCGCACAGACTATAGGAAGATCGTTAGGCGACTTTACAGCTAATCTGCAGTCACTTGAGCTTGAGAGTCTATCCGATGTCATAGCAGCCCGTGAAGAGATGGTAGTCTACTTAAGCCATCGTGCCCTTGAGGACATGCTCCTAGCCACCCTAGAAGGCTACCAGGTTCCGAAAACGGCAAAATCGGGATTCACAGAAGTTTACGGTTTGTGCCTTGGTATGGTGCGGGACGAGAAATTAAAGAGGAAGGGTGGAGGCGGGTATTGGCGAAGACATGTCTATGTTCAACAAGCTCCAGTGCAGATCCGTGCCAAGGCCACAAAAGATCATGTCTGGCCTAATTCGCAAAGTTTGGCAACGCATCTTGAGGTCGCTAAGGTGCTCTTTCCCCATCTTGAGGTCATCGGCGACTTCCACTCACATCCCTATAAAAGTGCGAAAGGCCTTCGCCGCTGGAAGAAGTGGAAGCCGAGCCCGGATGATTGTAAATACAACCGTGGATGGGTCGAAACAATGCGAGAGAGACATCATGATCCATGTGTTGCATTCATCGTAGCCATAGGGAAATAGAAACGCTCCGTTAAAGACAAGATTAGCTCATCAAACCAAAACGTCCATTTTTTGCCGATCGGGCGGAATCTCGTTGCGGTCTCTGTGTACCGAATTCTTCGGGATGCTTCGTACGAGGACAAGAATATGGAACTTCATGTTACGGAACTACCAGGGCTGTAAAGGAGAATATTCTTTAATTTTAACTGCCATGGTGACTTCATCATGAACTGAGCCCCTTGGAGAATTTACCTCGGGTGACAAGTGTAACAGGTATTCCGAAACTATCAAAGGAGGGGACGATACAAAAAGGAGGATAATGAAAAAAGGGACTTTCGCGGGACTCAACAAAAGACCAAAATCAAGAAAAGAGTGGCAAGAATGGCACTATAAATATGCGCTCGCATTCTTCTCTGACCAATTAGATAGAGTAGTACACTCTGCATCGAAGAGGCATTACGTTATATCTCTCCTGAAGAACTGGGAGAAAAGATTTAGGGCGGATTGTGCAATAAAGAGACCCGAGGAGTATGTTTCATCCCCTGGCAACCTTGTTGAGAACCAGATTAACTTTGTGACTGAATACGTGGCTTGTGCAATAATCGATGGTACCAGTGATCAAAATTATGGAAAGATTGAGCATTTTCTTTCGATGCAGAGTGCACAGAACATCGGGCAACGATTTGAACTCAGGTTCGTAGGAGGGTTCCCACTTGATGCATACGCTTACGTTGATTCGTTAAAAGACATCGATATTGCAGACGTGCTCTTTATAACAGATTTTGAGAGTATGGATGTCTACCGGCCCAAATTGAAAAAGTGGACTAAAACAGCAGCAAAACGCTTCATTGATGAAATGAAGAAAGATGTCTTATTTGATTTCCCCCGTGCGGTTTTTATAGTTGATCCTGATCCAGCGGGTAAGGTTCCGTTAGAAATTAGCATTGAGGTTGATGAGTCCGCTCGGGATCTCAAAAAGATACAATGCATGCCCCTAGCATTCATTCAACGGTTTAAGGGTGGGCGATAAAAACTATGAATTTATGGTATGGCCTATAATAATTGGGGGCAGCCTATGCGGATAAAGACCAACACGCTGGATAAATTCGCATGAGGGCTGACGATATGTGGATACTTGTTTCAAATTGCAGGTGTGTTCATCACCTAAGGGGCCGAAGCAAGGGGTTTTACGAAAAAGAGATATGAACATTTAAATAAGGAGGAGAACATGCGTTTAGTGATAATATTGGGGGTGATATTGATAGCAGTTCTACCCAACTCGTCGGCCCTTGCCAAAGATGATTCTTACCTATGCGTGGCTGAAGATGCTGTGGGTTTCAGTTTTAATAAAACATCAAAGAAATGGGAGCGAGCGAATTTCAAAGCCGAGGACAAGTATCTTGTGAGTAAATCATCCGAGACAAGCAAAGGATGGGAAGTAAAGAAAATTGGAGAATCATCAGCAACACCCTGCGAAGGCGGTTTCGATGAAAATGGCTTTTTAACTTGCATAGAGCTATTAGATTTCCGAATGAACAATAAAAGCTTGAGATACATGGTCATCCATCGATACGGTTATGTAGTCAAAGAGTATCCACGTGGTAAATTTGAGGAAGGCTCAATAACACCGTATATAGAAATTGGGAAATGCAGTCCGCTATGAATTAAGATCGTCTAACAAATATATCGAGGACGTGGCACTCTCCTCTTTCAAACGGAAATCATTACCCCTTTACACAGTCCGATCGTCATTCTTTGTAGGTGAATTCACCAAAACTTACATATTTATTAAAAATAAAAAAGTGTATGGGGATGGTTGGTTTTTAGGAGCTTGGAATTCGAGCATCCAAAAGGTTGATTGAAATATCACTCATTGTTCATCTTTTTATTGGGTCTTCAGTTTCTCCCAGAATGCTCTGAGGGAGATAATTTCCATATCCCCTTTTCTTATTAGCCCGAGAAGTTCTTTGTCCCCGGTGATAAAAAGTTCTGCTTTCCCATTTAAGGCACATGATAAAATGTTTAGGTCGTCTTTATCCCTTTTTATTTGGGTTCATCCGGGTATTGAGTGGGTAACCTCCCCTTATGAGACTGTGTCGTAATTCCGTTCATGGTTCGAGAGCCTCACCACGAACGGATAACGGCATGTTAAAAATCAATCACTTAGCCGTTCGTCCTGAGTGTGTCGAAGGGCGAATGGCTAATTACGACACAGTCTCCATGTTAAGGGGAGGTGTGGAGGGGTTATGGTTTCAGATATTCTGAACGAACTGCCTCATACCCCACTGTCGTTGCTTTAATGCTGGATCATTCCGAAGGAATTTCATAACCCCCCTTCATCCCCCCTTATCTTAAGGGGGGAATAGAGGGGGGTTACGAGAGAGGGGGAAAACATCCATATAAAAACCGGAAGAACCTAAATTTTTCCAACCCATCATCTCTATTTTACATGTCGTATTTTGTAGGACAAAGGTAGGCTGTACAGGTTACAAAAGTCTCTTAAATATAAACGGAAAGGCTTTGATCAGGGCAAGCTGAAAGAGAGAATACCGTCAGGCTTCACTTAAAAGGACTCCTCAATTGAAAAAAACATCATTCTGAAAATCTCCCCTCGCCCCTCTTTACCAAAGAGGGGAAACCTTTCCTATTTATAAAGAAAGGGAAAGAAGGGGTAAAATGATCTTTGTTTAATGCGGGATCAATTTCGACTTTGGTTTGTAATAAAGGTTGAAAGGCAGTCGGCCAGGGGAAGGTAAAAGGGGTTATCTGTTGTCTCTTTGATTTTTTCGCAGAAGGGAGGAATCCACGGACTGAGAAATCGATTAAAAAAATGGTTTCGGATTTCCCCAAAGGCTAGCGCCTTCTCTTTTTCCGACTTCTCCAGAGCTTCCAGTTCCTTGTAAATCAAATAGTACATAAATTCCAATTCAACAGCGATATGGTCTGGAAGTTCTTTGAACTCCTTATCCATAACGAGCCCTGTTTCCTCATACAACTTGATCACTTCAATCGTGGAATTGCCCATCACCCTTCTCTCCCCGTCCAGATAGACGGAGCCATACGGAGGGGCTTTGAGTTCGAAAGGGCCAACAAAGAGTCTGGCATATTCAACGGTTAATCCCTCCTCGTCTGCCTCTAAGAAGGCCCTTTCCATCTCTGAGGAAAATACCGCTGCCTCGGCGCAGGTTCGGGTCAAGGAATCGGTGAGGTTTTTGAAGAGGTTCGCCTGGGAAAATAGCTCTCTTTTTGGAAGACAGAAACAGGCCGACAAAAACCGGTAACTGTCAGCCCTGAATCTTTCCCTTGTGATATCCCGATGGTTCTCCATATCCCTTTTTTCAAAATATAAGGGGACAGCCATACCTCAGGCATTCAGGGCTGTCCCCCCACCACAATAAGCAACTTTTCTAAGCCTTTCTAACTTCTGCTTTGTAACTCCTTACATAATAGACATTAGGTCTTGCGCCCTTCTCGCCCGGTTTTATAAACTCACCTTTATTGTTCTTCAGTTGATTGGCCTTATATTTCTTGAGTAACTCACTCACATCACTGTTCTTGTCGGTGAGGTCTCCGAAAACCCTTGCTTTCGATGGACAGACGACAACACAGTAGGGTTGTTCCCCATGGATGACCCTGTGCTCGCAGAAGATACACTTTTCAACAATATCCCCGCGTCTTACGCTCGCATAGTCGGAATGCTTATAAAGTGTGCGGTGAGGAGGAACATCGCCTGCTTTCCTGGCAACCTCTGCTCCTGAGGCCGTCCCGCCTTTGATCGCTTCAGAGGTATCCCTGTAAAATCCGTGAGGGGCGTCATGGTTAAAACTGATCACACTATAAGCGGCCTTCTCTTTGTCGACATCCTCCGCGCTGTAAGGGCAGGCATTTTGACACTGGCGGCACCCAATACACCTCTCATTATTGTGTATGGTAATTCCATTGTCATGTTTATGCATGGCCTTCGGGGTAACAGGACATGCCTTAATGCACGGCGCATCAGTACAATGATTGCACAGAACCGGCATAATCGAATATTTGACGTTGGGAAACTGGCCCTCAACTTTCGTGATAAAATCTGCCCAATTAAACGCCTGTCCTTTAGCCTTGTCCGGTGTGTTGTTTTCTGTTTTGCATGCCAGAGCACAGGCTCCGCATCCGGTGCACTTCAGCAAATCTATGACCATTGCCAACTGTTTCTTAGCCATTTATTTCTCCCTCCTTTCCCTTAAGCTTTCTCAATTTTAACGCCGGTGAATCCGCCGTTGCGTGCAGTAGCCCCGCTCAAGTGATCGTAATCATCCGGCATGATCTCGTTGAAGTTTGCGCCCCTTGGCTCAAACTTTGTCAAGTCTTTTGTCCCTACGCGGCCATAAAACCAGTGCCCCTGACCAAAACATTTTGCCACTGAGCCCGGACGAACCCCTTCCCATAAACGGGCCCGGACTTTCAAGCTGCCGATGGTGGAGGTCACCCTTGCCATATCGCCTTCCTTGATGCCGAGTTTTTTCGCATCAGAGGGGTTGATATGAATGACATCTTCATAGCTCACATCACCCGGATCGCATTTTTTGAAGGCATGGTACCATGGGAGGTTGGCGCTCCGGCCTTCCCGGTTGAGCCTCGATTTCATATCGATGAGGTCAAAAGGATATTGACTTCGGTCGCCATGTCTTCTGGGAGATTCATAGTGGGGCACGAATGCTCTCTCTCCGCGGGCCTCATAGTTTGTCGCTTCCAGAACACCGTCAACCGTTGTCTTGTTTTTCTCGGCATGCTCGATGAGGGCCTTCTTGAGAGTCTCGCTGTAGAACTCAAACTTCTTTGTCGCGGTGGGGAAGTTCCCCTGCTCGGGCGTGCCCCATTTCTTTCGGAATTCAAAGCGCGGGGAGTTCACAACCCCCTTTTTTCTGAAGTCTTCCCAGCCCTCGGGCCGGTCTCCTTTATAATCCTTGTTTTGAGCAGGATCCCACGCTTTCTGGCTTCGAATCTTTGTGGTGTAAAGGGCGAAGTCTTCGGCATTGGCCGGATTCTTGCCAGTTTCAGGATCTTTGTATTCATTGTAAAGCCAGTCATAGATGTTTGAAAAACCTTTGACCTTCAGTTTTTCCGCAAGAAGCCACACGATCTCCGTTTCAGCGCCCTTCACATCAAACAGACGCTTGATAACAGGCTGATGGATGGAGATATGCCCGTGCATATTTCCCTGGTTGCGGGAAATAGCCCAATCTTCCGAATGATGCAAGGCGGCAGGCAATATGATATCTGCAAACTGTGTCATCTCGGAAACCATGGGAACGATATGAACGAAGAAGGGAGTCTTTGCCATGGCCCTGTCCCAACGTCCGGCTTCCGTTCCGGAAAAATTGAAGTTGCAGAAGTAGCCGATGGCCACCTTGATATCATATGGGTCATTTGCCAGAATGGCGTTGGCCACATTATTGGTGGAAACGCCGCTGCCTGGCCTGCCGGAAGCGAGGTTGGGGAATTTAAGGGTTCCTCTCTGGTCAATCTTTTTTTGCTTCCCTCCGGCTTTGGCTACATCATCCTGATACTTATCGAACTTGGGATAACTGCTGCTCGGAGCGCCTGTGCCGGTGATGAGACCTCCTTCGTTGTCGCTGGCGCCAACAAGCCCGTTCAGGGCATGGATGGACAGAGCAGCATAAGTCCCGCGGGGCATCATGGTTGGCCCGTACCAGATGGCGCACTGAGGAGCGGCCTGGGCAAAGCCTTTTGTAACGCGTATGATCTGCTCTCTGGAAAGTCCTGTGATGCCGGCCGCCCAGTCAGGTGTCCTGTCCTTCAGTTCGATATTCCACCATTTTACAAGGCCGTGGGTATGTCTCTCGGCAAAACCGGCCTCATCAACTGTCTGCCCGGTCTTGAACTGGTTCTTGCCGTCCTTGAAATCACCCACGAATTCCTTATTCCACAGCCCTTCGGTTAAAATCGCATGAGCCATGGCAGTCGCCAGCGCTCCGTCTTCGCCCGGCTTGATGGGTAGCCATTCATGCGCCTTGGCTGCGGTATTGTTCATGCGGGGGTCTACGACTACCACTGTCCCCTCCGCAAGAAGGCGGCTCAGTTTATCATGGGTATTGGGAACATTGCGGTTGGATGAGACAGGGTCACAGCCCCAGACGATGAGATATTTCATCTTCTCAAGATCGTAATCGCTGTATCCCCAATAACCTTCGGTAAAGAAACGTCCCATCTTCTCAACCTCAGCGCACAGGGCACTGTGGGAAATGTTATTGGGAGAGCCGATCATCTTGGTGAGATTGTCATAGAGGATCGCATTGTGATCCGAATAGCGTCCGCGCAACAACAGGTATTTATGCGTTTCGTTATTTTTGCGCAGTTCCATGATTTTGTCGGCTACCAGGTCCATCGCCTCATCCCATGAGATGGGAACGAATTTCGGATCAATCCCCCTGCCCTTCTGCGGGTTGGTCCTTTTCATGGGAACCTTGATCCTGTCAGGGTCATAAATCTGCTGAAGGATCAGATGACCCCTCACACAGCAGTAACCATTGTTGACTTTGCTGAGCGGATTGCCTCGAACCTTTACGGCCCTTCCTTCCTGCACGAATATTGCTATGGGACACCATTGCGTGCATCCCTGGCAGGTTGAGGAAATCCATTGACCGGGTTCGGTCCCGCCGCTCCCTACCTTGTGATCCTTGCCATTGGCAAAGGCATTGAGGGGCAGACCGTTTAGGGCAATGGATGCACCTGCCGCTACGCCTACCTTCAGAAAATCCCTTCTCCTGATCTCCATTTTGACCTCCTTATCCTCGGAATAAAAAAGGGGCACATAGATTTCTCTATGTTCCCCCCTATGGAACTTAAGTATCTGTTAACATATGTATATTAAAAGAGTCAAGAAACTATTTAAATTTTTTTAACACTTACCTCATTGATCACCCGGCCGTCTCGAATGAAGTACCCCGCAGCAGAGCTGCGGGGTATCCGAATCCTTAAAAAATCTCCTCCCCCTTGATGGGGGAGGATGAAGGTGGCCGCCGGCTCAGGCTCCGCCCCAGAGGGGCTTCTGCCCCGGAGGGAGAGCCTCTGGCTCGGAGAGGGGTGATAAGAAGATCGTTTCCCCCTCACCCTAACCCTCTCCCCCCAGGGGAGAGGGAATGCCATTCATCCCCCCAGCAGAGCTGGGGGGTATTCTGGCAGATTTTTATAAAATTTCTTTATTGACAATCCCTCAAAATCCTTCGTGTCCTTTAATGGTTAACCCTCTTCCCTTTGTTTGAGTTTTGAAAGTCCCCTTTAATATTTTACTGGGGAGCCGTGATTTTTTTAAGTTCGTCTTCGCTCAGATCGGCCTTTCTTTTTAAATTCCAGGAGCCCACCCAATCCTTGAAGATCTTCAGGTTTTTCTGTTTCTCCTCTTCATCCTTTCCAAGGTAGACATACATATTGCCGGGTTTTTTGTCCTCTTTGCTTTTCCCGTCATCGAGCCGCCTCATGATCGCCCCCGCATCCTTGCCCTTCACAAATTCGAGGAGGAGAGGATAACTATCCATCCGGGGGCCTATGTTCTCTTTGGCAAATCTCTCCTTATCTTTCTTAAATTCATCTATTAGAGGCGCTTGAGGTCCATGACACTTTGAACATTTTGCCTCCATCAGAGAACGAATCTCTTTCTGGTAGGTTACCTGAGCGATGGATATGACTGGGATAAAAAGCATCCACAGGGTAATGATGATTAAAGATTTCTTCATTTTGGTTATCCTTTCTCTCCTTTATTTAGAGCAGAGCCTTTCCTTAATTGGTGCCTGTTTATAAATCCACTTTTCCTGTCATGCCGGACTTGAGGAGCCTGCCCCGTACTTGATACGGAGGCATCCAGACGTCGTCCCGACCCCGTATCAAGCACGGGGTAAACTCCAGTCGGGAACCATCTCAAAGACTGGGTCCCGGTTTTCACCGGGAACCCTGGATTCCCCGATCAAGTCGGGGAATGACGATTCTGATTGAGGGGGCAGTTTATAAACAGACTCTAATTAGTTTTTAGTTGAGAAGAGAGATTCGAAAGCCTTCACTCCTTTCTCATACCCTGCCTTATCCTTGCCCCATTCAATGTGGCACCCATTGCACGAATTGGGGACCACATTTTTGGGATCTTTTTCGAACATCTCCAGACTCACCCGGGGTCTGATGATTCCAAAGTCGTGGTTGTGAATATCTCCCGCTTCTGCCGAAGCGGCGGTTTTTACCAAATGGCAGGAGGAACATCGACTGGTTCCCCTGGTCTCCGGCGCATAGTTGTGCTTGGTATGGATCCGGATCGCCCAGGGATTAGAAAATTTTTTATCCTTGCCATGGCAGGAGAGGCATAGATTGTTGTTGTGATCGGCTTTGGTCAGTTGGGATCGGCTGGGCCCTCCATGGGGGTTATGACAATCAAAGCAGAGAACCCGGGCATAAAAATGACCACTCTTCTGGAAGTCGAGCCACTGCTGATGATGGGATTTGGAATGGGCCTGGGGATCACCCCAGATGCCAGGCTTGAATTGATAATAGTTGGAGAGAGGCTCTCCCAGTGGATAGGGTTTGTTGTCCTTATCATTCCAGGGGTATTCAAATGTTCCGTTCGGAACGCTCACCCCTCTCGTATGGCATTGGCCGCAAACCTCCAGGCCTCTTTCGTACTGAAGTTTCCGGGGGTTGATGATCTTCCCTTTGGTCTTGGGAGACTTGACGTGTTCGGAGCCAGGACCATGGCATTTTTCGCATCCGGTGTTGAGCTCCACATATTTCGATTCGTAACCCTGGCCAACCTTTTTTAATTCCAGCCCTGTGTTATGACACCCTGCACAGCTCATTTCAAAGGATTTTCCTACAGCGGGTTGTTTAAGACTGCCATCCTCATTGTACCAATTCTGCAAGTTATAGGGAACCCACCGGGAGGTCGCCTGGTTCCACTGGAAAGGGAGGATGTAATGATGATTTCCGATCTTGACCTGGTAGCGTTGTTTCCAACCCCACCCTCCATAAGTCCTCACTACATTATAAGTGACCTCTTTGGAAGGGTCTTTCGCATCCACCAATTTGGCCTGATAAACCTGTCCGGGACCTTCTTCCAATTTAACGATGACTTCCGGTATATTTCCAGCTTTCAGTTTGATCATACCCTTCCAATTGACCACAAGTGAATCATTGGTGCGGCTTAAGATCTGTTGGGACTTGTTGTGCAGGGTGTCCTTCCACGCCTCATAGATTGAGCTGTGACAGGACATGCATTTTTTAGATCCGACATACGTGGCCTGAGCCAGGGTCAAGGAAGGGATGAGGATCAGAATGGAGAAAAAAAGCAAGGAGATTGATACTAAAAATTTCTTCATCAGGTTTAACCTCCTTTCGCTGAGTTTGTTTAATAAAAGCTTTAACCTTGTTCGCCGCCCCTTTGTCCAGGACAAAAAAGGGGGTAAACCGGAGCGATCGGTTTTCCCCCCCGTGCAGATTGTGTAGCGATGTTGAAAATTAAATTCTATGGAGTCGGAGAAATAAACGGTAGGGAAGGGCTCTCACTTATTTAGATGGGAGCAGAAGCCCCTCCCCAGTTATTTTATTTACTTTCCTAACTTATGCACTCCTTTGGCATACTGGGCGGCCCAGGATGCATTCCTGTCGGTATGGCAGCTCAGGCAGGCATACCCTAAAGTGATATATCCATTTGAGAATTTTTTGTCGTCTGTGAGTTGTTTTGCATTCGGATCAGTGTTGATTTTATACAGGTGGGTCGCCAGGTCCCCTTTCATGTAACCTCTCTGGATGGCTGTTTCACCCAGGTCGGGCATATGACAGTCCATGCATCTTACCCTTGCCTTCTGATGCTTGCTGTCTTTAAAATCTCCAAGCTGTTTCTCATGGCAGGAGGAACAGGTTGCCTTTAGCTCGAGTTTTGCCCTTTTATGGGGGTTATGGCAATCCACACAGTTCATCCCCTTATGGGGGCTCTGGAGAAGTTCCTGATACTGCTCCCTGTGGTCAATAAAACCCGATGCCTTGACAGGAATTACCTTCATGTCGGTTCCGCGGCGATGGCAGGTTGCACAGAATGCAGCCGATTTGTCAACCTTGATGTTTGCTTTGGCTGGTTTGGCCGCATGTTCACTCCCCGGCCCATGGCAGGCCTCGCATTGGATTCCATTGAACGCCCAGGTCCCGATCAAACCTGGTTTCCCCATCTGGTTGCCTTCTTTTTTGTAACCTGTCGTGTGGCAGGGTCCACAGTCAAAGGGCACTTTCTTTCCTGCATTCCAATCACTGAAAGTCTCTGATTCAATATTGAACTGGTTTTTCCCCACGATTTTTCCATCCGGACTCTGTGTAATGAAAAAACCATCCTGATCGATGTATCTTGATTTCCATTTGAAACCACCTGCGACAAAGAGGATGTCATCCCATGAGTTGACATAGCCGGGTTTCGGAATGCCGGCATCTCGGGCCTCGTTTGCAGGCCTTATTTTATAGGGGTGACCGGTTGCCTTCCAGTTGTCATAGTGGCCCTTGTGGCAGGCGGCGCATTTATCAGAGCCGACATATTTACCCTGGGCTATTGACCATGTTGGAATGAGGATTAAAACGAAGAGAATCAATGGCAATTTCAATATCAAAAATTTTTTCAACATATTTTTTCTCCTTTCGTTAATGTCTTAAAGTTATAGAGGGGTTACCCCCAATTTCACCTCCTTCCTATCCGTAAATAATAAGGGGGGTAAACCGAAATGATCGGTCCCCCCCTTATTTAACTTTTAATAAAATAACACAGCGTCTCAAGAAAAATCAAGGAAGTTTTTAAATATATTTTATGGATAGGCAAGCAGCCCTTCTTTTGTCAGCGCGGGTCCCCCGGCCTCACTGTCCATCGATTACCTCCCTGCCTTCAATTTATCCTCGATCGCCTTTTCGAGGAATTTTACACCATCAATGGATGTCTGAATGGAATCCAGAAGAGATGCCTTTGCCTGGTCAGGGTTATGGAAGCCGTCAGAGTTCTCCGCTGTCCACCACTCCCATTTCGTATGCGCCTTTGTATGAAACTTTCTCGATTCCTTTAGGGTATCCTCAGGGACCCCAACCGATTTTGCGAGCTGATAGTTTCTCACAAACTCCGAAAGCCAGAACTCTGCCTTCCGCATCTTTCCTCTGATATAATTCTGCACTCCTTCGATCTGATACTCAGCCTCTTTCTCTGTCCAGTAAGGATGACACTTCAAACAGGTGTCCCTCTTCATATACTTAGAGCTCTTCTGCCCGTGCCAGGTGAAGGTCTTGCCTGCCTTCTTTATCTTCGGCATATGGCAATCCTTGCACTCCACCCCAGCCCTTTCATGTTTGCTCCCCCAGAAGACCTCCACCTCCGGATGCTGTATCTTCGACAGGAGAGCTCCTGTCGCTTCATTTCGAAAATCTCTGTATCCCTGTTTTTCAACCCAGGCGTCATAATCAAAGACATTTCGCCACTGGAATTCATTCGTCCTTCGGTCTCCCATGCCTATGGTCTCGCCTGTCTTAAGATCGATGACAGGATTACAGTTATACTCCACGTGGCACTGGGCGCACATGAGATTGGAATCAGGCTTATTTAAAACGCCGATGGCTCTGAAATCCCTGAACATCACTTTGGTCATGGTGACCTTCTTGCTCTTTTCTTTATCATAGGGGTAGGTTCCCTCTCCTCTGTCAACAACCGCATTGATCAGAGCATCCCTAACAACCCTCGGGCCGGCTGAATGAGGGTCATGGCAGGTATAGCAGTTGAAGGGGCGGTGAACATCCCTTGCCATCTCAACCACCTTTGAGGTTCTATCCCATTTTGACTTTGGATTCTTGTCTCCCATGTAGGCCCATTTCATGATATGGTCCTGGGTCTTACAACTAAGACAGACCGGATTTGCGGCTGTCGCTGCTGTCCTTGGCGTGTAAGGCGGAAAGATCTTCTGGTCGCTTGTGGTCGGCTCCAAATCCTTTAAAACCTCCCATACGGACTTTTCAGCGCCTTTGGCATCGCTCATCTTTGTCCAGTCCTTAAGCTGGAACCTTCCACCAAAGGCCCGATCCACCAGAAGTTGGTCAACGAGAGAAAAGACGTGGCTTCTCGGTTCCCCGTGTTCCCTTGTAAAACCATGGGGTCTCATAATAATATCAAAGAGCGGTGAGCGACTGGTGGCAGTTGACTTTTCCACTTTTGGCTTGGACTCAAGATTTACCGTAATAAAAGACTCATACTGGTCTTTGTGGCATTTCCCGCAGGTGGCATGATCCAACCGGGTGGCAGGCCTCGATTCCACATCCTTGAGGTGTTTTTCCAGGCCTTCGTGACAGCTCATACAATTGACTTTTCGATGTTTGCCCTTGGCATGAAAATCTTTAATCTCATCATGGCAGCCATAGCAGGCTTTGATATTTAGAAGGGTTTCTTCAGGCGCCGCCTTCGGGTTCGGAGGTTTTTCTTTGAACGCTGCTTTCTGGGCATCAGCGGGAGTAAAATAAATGATGCCGGCAAAGGCAATCGCAAAGGCCACTACACATGCCATATAATTTTTTTTACTCATATAACACCCCCCCCTGGTATAATAGTGTTATGCGAATGGGTGCAGGATTTCAGACCCTTCTTTCGGAGAGTTTAATAAAATCCAGCAGGTGAAATATCTCTTTTTATGGATAAAAAAGCAACCCCTTTCTTGCCAGTGCAATATGTTCCTCTTTTGGGATATGGGCCTTATGGCACCGGGTGCAGGATTTGAGACCATTTTCCCGTGCAATCTTTCCCCCTTCCATGGCCTCCTTTCCCATCATCATCTCCTGGTACTTTTCTCCCGGGCCATGGCAGGCTTCACAACCCACGTTCCCCTCCTTGTAGGTTTTTTTCTCCGGATCGTACCCAGTGGTATGGCAAGGGATGCATTTGGATTTGTCCCTCTCGCCTCGCATTCGGGAGAAGGCGTATTTTGTCATGGCTGAATTTCTCCAAGTTTCAATATGTTTCTTATCGATGCTTTCATGACAATCGATGCAGGATTTGGATCCCGTATAGGCCACCTCCTCTTGAATAAAGAAGGGCCTCTCCTTTGGAGAAGGCTCGTCAGGCAGAAGTGGAGCTGTTTTCTCCCAGCTCCGGAGAAATGCCACTAACTGACGAATCTGTTCCGGATTTAATGGGCCTCCCTCTTTATCCCCGAGAGCGACCATCCCGGTTCGTGGAATTCCCCGTTCAGTGATTTTATAGAGGATGGTGTCTTCGACGGCCTCGAGATAGTTTTTAGAATTGATTGCCCTCACCCGTTTCTGAGGGCCACCGGTTTCGCCATGGCATGTAGCACAGTGTGTCATGTAGAGGGGTTTCCCTTTTTCAGCAGCCTCCAACCTCATCTTTTCAGTCTCTACCTTCACCCGATGGGGTTCCAGTAACCAATAAACGGTAAGAAAAGTTGCAATGGCCACTGTCAATATCATGGCTAAAAAAATCTTCTTTTCCATTGGCTTCTAATCTTTCTGTAAATGACAGAATGGGTAGCGCAACCCTTTAGGGTTGGGTTGCTTAAGGTCTCGCTCATTGGCGGGATGAAAGCCTTGCGCTACGGCTAATTTTTATATTTTGATGACTTGAGAAGGTTCGAATTTTTTCCTCTCGATCAGAGTCGCCGTATCGACCACCAGTTTTTCTTCGACAATTTGAAGTTTATAAAGGTCTAAAGGACGTGGAGGAGGACCTTCGAGCACCTCTCCATTCCGGTTGAATGTTGCGCCATGGCAAGGGCATTCGTACTTTTTGAGCATTTCATTCCAGTTGACGATGCAGGCGAGATGGGGACATATCGCAGAAAATGCTAAAAATCCTCCTTCCGCTCTCTGAATGAGGGTTTTTTCTTTACGAAAATAGATGACCTCGCCGATTTTAAAGTCATTTATCTTCCCTGCAATGAAGATCTTTTCACCTTTCCCCTGCTTTTTTCTTGGCCAGAGAAAAGCAAATGTGCCGAAGATCAGTTCACCAACGACAACGGCTGCTGCCCCGATCCAGGCATAGCCCATCAGTTTCCTTCGGGAGATTGATTTCTCATCAGCCATCTATTTATCTGTACCTCCATTTCTTTAAATCCCAATAACCAAAACAACATTTTTTTAAAGTTTTGGTCATTTTAATTTGGTTATTATAGGGGGATTGGTGTTTGGAATTTGGTGATGATCATTTTTCATTTCCATGGCAAAATGAAGTTCCAGTTTTCTCCACGAAACAGCTCGCCAATCACAATGAGGACGAGGGCTCCTAAGATAAAGACCGTGAAAAGAACGAGGAGCACTTTTCGTTTTTCTCCGCCTATAAATACCCTGTTTAAAAAGGAGCCGGCTTGGGTTCTGGGTTCCCTGTCAATGTAAGGAATGAGAAAAAGCCAGATAATAATGCAGAGGGGGATGATGATTCCCGGGATGACAGGTTTGTCGGTATAATGGATTAACTCCTGGATGCCGGTAAAATACCAGGGGGCTTTCCCAGGATTGGGTGTCACCAATGGATTGGCCAGGTCTTCCAGGGGCGCATCGAAGAAGAGAGAGATCATGAAGAGACAGAGCGTAACCGCCAGAGTACAGATCGTCAGGAGGATGAAATAGTGGGGAAAGGTCTCCACCGTATCCTCCGGAGTCTTCTCCACCATAGGGGAGGTTCCATCCACCATCTCCATCAATCCATAGGTCTTGTTGGGGTCTTTGATGAATGTTTTCTCCTGATCCTTGTCCATTTTAAATTTCACTCCTCATGTCAAATGCGGATTTCCCCCCTCACCCTTCCCCTCTCCCCTCAGGGGAGAGGGCGGGGTGAGGGGAATACCGCATTCCGAAATCCGAATTCCGAAATCCGCAATTATTAAAGCGGTCCTGAAATGCCTCCATCCTTTCTCACCCTCCAGAAGTGGATCGCCATCAACAGTGCCGTGGAAAAGGGGAGGACGACGCAATGAAGCACATAAAAACGGAGCAATGCCTCATGCCCCACCTCGTCAGCCCCCAGCAGAAAGTATCGAATATGTTTTCCGATGAATGGGGTGTAAGCCATGATCGTCGTTCCCACGGTAATACCCCAGTAAGCCAGCTGGTCCCAGGGAAGAAGATACCCTGTGTAACTGAGGGCAAGGGTGAGGATGAGAAGAAGAATTCCGATGACCCAGTTAAATTCCCGTGGGGGCCGGTAGGAACGGGTATAAAATACCCTGACCATGTGGAGGAAGACGGTTATGACCATCCCATGGGCAGCCCAGCGGTGCAAATTTCTTAAAATTTTCCCATTGAGCACAAGGGCCAGGGCCTGCATATCGAAATAAGCCCTTTCAATCGAAGGTGTGTAGAGAAACATCAAGAGGATGCCGGTCACCGTGAGGATGATGAAGAGAAGGCAGGATATCCCGCCGAGGCAGAAGGTGTAGGAGAACCGGAGGCCATGGCGCTTCATCTTTGCCGGGAAGATATGGAGGAAGAAGTTGTTAAAGATCAACATTGATCTTTTCAGATCGGTATCAGGAATTCCGGTTCTGAAGATGGATCTCCACACCGAAGAATCTGAAACGCGCCGGAGGAGAGATTTTATCACTTTAAATCACCTCAAATTAATTCTTCCCATGAAAATAGTCTGTGGGTTGAGGTTAAGGCTACGAGGCCCGTTTCGTAATTCGGTGACGGTTACGTGAAAAGAATTTAGAGACGATAAACGTAGCCTTTTATTAACGATACGGGCATCCTCACCCTTACCGTAAGACTTTTCTAACTAATAGAGGGCTGATTCGCGGTGGTACTCTTCCATGGTGATCGCACCCGTTGGGCATCGTTTGGCGCAGAGACCGCAATGAATGCACCGCGTTTCGTCTTTGATCATGGCGGTAGTGAGATTGAGCCTTTCAACCTCTTCCAGGGATACGCCATAAAGGGTTCGGATGAGCGCAGTGAGTGATTCATCCCCTTCGATTTCATCAAGCCTTGCCATACGCAAACAGAATTTCGGACAGATATCGACGCACCCCCCGCAGAGGATGCATTTTTTCCGATCAAAAATGGTGAAGAGATGACACTGGAGACACCGTTTCGCCTCACTCCGTGCCGCTTCCTTCGATAAACCCAGTTCCACTTCCTTCTCGAATGATCTTCGTTCTTCTACCGGAATCGTCTCCACCCTCTGCCGCGGGATCTTCTCTAAATCAGGATCGATCCTGACCTCCGGGACCGGGGTAAAGCGGGGAGGTCTTTTCTCATAGGTTTCTCCACTCAGATATTGGTGGATGGAGAGGGCGGCTTTTCTTCCATCAGCGATCACCCTGATCACATCCCTGGGCCCGGTGACGAAGTCCCCCCCGGCGAAGATGCCGGGGACATTGGTTTCGGATGTTTCCGGATTGACGGCCAATCGGTCCCATTTCGATATTTCAAGGCCGATCTCTTCGGGGAGAAATGAGATATCAGGGGATTGACTGACTGCCGGTATGAGAAGGTCTATATCGATATCGAATTCAGATCCTTCTACGGGAATGGGCCTTCTCCGACCATCCCTCTCAGGTTCTCCTGACCGATTTCGTATACATCGGACACCCGACACAGCGACCCCATCTTTTGAAAGGACTCGAATCGGCTGAGTCAGGTAATGCACCCTGATCCCTTCCTCTTCCACCTGATCCAACTCTCTTGGATCCACAGGCATCTCCTCCCTCGTCCTCCGGTAGAGGATGAAGACCTCCTTTGCGCCCAGTCGGAAGGATGAGCGAGCCGCATCCATAGCAGTATTTCCGCCTCCCACCACGGCCACCTTAGAGCCAATCCTAAGATCCTCTTTTAAATTCACCCTTCTCATAAAGGTGACCCCGTGGATGACGCTCTGAAGATCCTCGCCTGGGATTCCCAATTTTTCAGCCATATGGGCGCCCGCAGCAATATAGACGGCATCGTATTCTTTTCTTAAACTTTCTAAGTTGATCTCTTTCCCGACGGGGGTCTTTGTCATGATCTCAATCCCCAATCGCTTTACTTCTTCTATGGCTTGCTCCACCACTTCTCTGGGGAGCCGGTAGGGAGGAATTCCCACATTGAGCATCCCGCCGGCAATGGAGAAAGATTCAAAAATCGTCACAGCATATCCCATCCTGGCGAGATCATTGGCTGCGGAGAGACCGGAGGGACCTGCTCCGATGATGGCTATTCTTTTCCCTCTTTTTATGATGGATTTCTCACAGGGTGGGGAAGAAGTTTTATGATCCGCAGAAGCCCGCTTCAGGGAACAGATGGAAATGGGGGAATCGATGAGGAGACCTCTTCGACACTTCTCCTCACAGGGATGGACACAGATCCGTCCCAGGATGGCGGGGAAGAGGTTGTCCTCTCGGTTGATCTCAAAAGCGCGGTCATCATCTTCATGGGCGATGGCAGAGATATACTGGGGAGCGCGGGTATTGACAGGGCAGGCATTTTCACAACCGATATTCTCTTCGAACCAGCGATGGTCCGGGATCTGGACATGGAATCGAGTTGAAACGGTTTCTTTCATGGCATTTTGATCTTAAAAATTTTTAGTAAATTAGAGACCCCTGAACGAAGCTCATTGAGCCGATTGAAATAGATGGCGGCCAGTTTCCTCATCACTTCCATTCCCATCCTCGGGTCTTCCTCCAGTTTATCCCTGATCCGGTTAGCATCCAAAACCAGGACCTCTGAAGGTTTCAAACAGAGGGCCGAGACATTATATTGAAATGGCTCCATCAGGGAGGCCGTTCCGAAAACCGCCCCTTCCTTTTCTATTTTGGAAGTCATGAAAGCAATTTTTTCCTGTGCCTTCACGGTGAGATCAATGGCTCCTTGAATGAGGATATAGAGACGGGTCGCTTCCTCTCCCTGACGGAAGATCGTTTTTCCCTCCGGAAAGGATTGAACGGCAGACAGAAGCAGCAGGGTTTTTAACTGCTCCTCCTTCAAATCTTTAAAAAGTTCAGTCTCTTTTAACCACTCTATGGAAACCATCTCCAGCTCCTACAAGACTTTAATTTCAGATTTTATCAATCTGCAATCCGCAATCTGTAATCCGAAATGTAATCATGGCATTCCCCGGTTCAGATATTCCATCAGGTCCACCATCTCCTGGCCGTCGATCTTCTGCCAGGAGGCCTTCACCTTTCGCATCTTCTCCAGCATTTGAGGCCCGTGATTCCACATGGTCTGGGCCATGAAGATCGGAGAGATCCGGTCTTTGAGAGCCGTGAGATCGGAAGGCGTTCCCCGAATGTGGCAGTGATGGCACTGTTTTTTGTTGAAGGTGTTTTTCCCCCTGTAGGGATCGCCCGGTTCATCGAAGTATCGTGTGGAGAAGAGATGGGCAACCAGGTCGGCCATCTCCTGGGGAGAGAGCAAGGGACGATCCAATCCTTTCTCTTCGATTCCCTGCCACATCTCACGGGAGTGATTCCACATCATCCCGGCCAATTGTGCAAGCGTTCGAGGGAAATCCTTTTTCCTGCCCAGATCGAGTTCTCCTGACGGAATGTGACAGCGGATGCATCCCTTCTGAACAAAGAGTTTTTCGCCGGATCGGGGATCGCCCGGAGAAAGGTATATCTTTTCAACGGTTCCGCTCAGGCTCCGGATATAGGCGATGAGGTCCGCCATTTCATTTTCCTTGAATTCAACCCATGGCAACCCTTTCTTCTTCATCGCCTGTTCCATCTGGGGTTCATGGTTCCACATCATCTGGGCCCAGAGAATGGGGTTGGTATACATCCCCCAGCGGCCGAGATCGACCTTGGCTCCTTCCGTAACGGTATGGCATTTTCCACACCCCTTGGTCTCCATCAGGGTCTTGCCTTTTTTAGAGTCTCCGGGCTCATCCATGTAACGGATGAAATAGAGGAAGGCAAAAAGATCGGCCATCTCCTTCTTCTCAATTTTCCGGAGGGGGATTTTTTTGGCGGACATCCCGCCCCACATCTCCGGCCCGTGATTCCACATCAGAGCCGCGAGCTGTGCCGGGCTGACGTAAGATTTCGGGAGGATTCCGAGGTCAGGCCCTCCCTTTCCTCCTTCCCCCCATATGGCGTGACAGGCTCCGCATCGTTTCGTTGTGAAGACCTTCCATCCCTCCTTGACTTCTCCCGGAAGGATGTATTGGCTTCCTTTTTCAACTCCGATGGCCTGGTTCCGGAGGACGAATCCGATCCCTAATAAAAGGAGAACCGTTAAAATTGTGAACCGTTTCATCTTCAATCCCTTTTCATTCCCCCTCCCCCCCACCCCCTCCCGTCGAGGGAGGGGGAATTTAAATTTCCCTCTCTCCAATGAGACTGTGTCACAATGGGGAGGGTGAGGGGTAACAATTTTTAGCATAACGAATGAAAAAACTCTACCTGTCTCCATATCGATATGATACAATGCAGCCCAACAGAGGAGGAATCCCAATGGCCTAT
>Ga0208244_100083_pt1 | contig 129889 bp, 135 predicted proteins | sample SubbioCR12Aug_5A_FD_184828 | JGI IMG/M metagenome (GOLD analysis project Ga0208244, IMG submission 184828) | Serpentinite rock and fluid subsurface biosphere microbial communities from McLaughlin Reserve, California, USA - CR12Aug_5A (SPAdes) | ecosystem: Environmental > Terrestrial > Deep... | reverse complement strand
CTTATGCGCTGCTGGCCAAGGTCTCGAACCGGATCATCAACGAGGTGCGCGGCATCAACCGGGTTGTCTACGACATCTCCGGCAAGCCGCCGGCGACCATCGAGTGGGAATAATTACATAGCGTTTCGGTACTATTCGTACCTATTCAAAAAACACGAAAACCCCTCGGTAAAACAAGGGGTTTTCTGTTTTTTACTATTCCTGACTATTCAGGGTAGCCCACATCTGGAGACGGTATCGGTGACGGTATTGGCATTTATTGAGAGCTTCAGTAACATCGATACCGTCAACATCAAATGGACGCGTTGACGGTATCGTGAAATGCAAAACCCAGTAACCATGCGGGTTGGCTGGCGAAATTAGGGAATTTTGCGTTGACGGTATCGGCGACCAGGAAAGGGCCACCATGCTTACCGATACCCAACTGAAGAACCTCAAGCCGACCGGCAAGTTGTACAAGCTGGTCGATCGTGACGGCCTCTATGTCGCGGTTACCCCGTCAGGAGTTGTTTCCTTCCGTTACGACTATCGACTGAACGGCCGGCGGGAAACTCTCGTTCTTGGGCAATACGGCCCAGAAGGCCTGACCTTGGGCGAGGCTAGAGAGAAACTAATCGAAGCCAAAAAGGAAATTGCTGCAGGGAAGTCACCCGCCAAGGAAAAGCAGCGTTCAATTCAGAAATCGAAAGCGGCCAAAACTTTCGGCGAGTTCTCGACCTTGTGGCTGAAGGAATATCGCATGGCGGACAGTACCCGGGACATGAGGAAATCTGTCATTGATCGCGATATCGAGCCCGAGTTTGGCCGACGTCTTCTCAAGGAAATCGCGGCTGAAGATTTGCGGGCACTGTGCGAAAGGGTCAAGACTCAGCGCAATGCACCGGCAACGGCCGTTCACATCCGGGACATTGTTGCTCAGGTTTTCAGGTTTGCGATCGAGCGTGGTCACAAGGTCGCAAATCCTGCTGATGATGTCAGGGCATCCTCGATCGCGACCTTCAAGCCCAAAGATCGGGCGCTTTCCCCAGACGAAATCAGGATTTTCTTCCAGGAGTTGGATTTGGTACCGACGCTGCCAACAATCCGGTTGGCGTTGAAGCTTGTTCTTCTTACGCTCATCCGCAAGGGCGAGCTTCTCAATGCGACTTGGGATGAGATGGATTTCGTTGGCGCCAAGTGGATCATCCCCGCGCAGAGAATGAAGGCCAGAAGGCCCCATGTGATTTACTTGCCCGACCAGGCCATGGACATCATGATTGCGCTGAAGACCTGTGCAGGCGGATCCAATTTTATCTTGCCGTCCCGGTATGAAGGTGACAAGGGAATGTCCAACAATACCCTCAATCGCGTTATTACTGTCACGGTCGAGCATGCGAAGAAAAAGGATTTGCCTCTGGACGATTTCACCGTTCATGATCTCCGCAGAACGGGTTCAACGCTTCTGCATGAGGCGGGATTTAATACCGACTGGATTGAGAAATGCTTGGCCCATGAGCAGAAGGGAGTCAGGGCCGTCTACAACAAGGCAGAGTATGCGGATCAGCGCAAGGACATGCTCCAGCAATGGGCAAACATGGTAGATGCGTGGATTGCCGGGAAAGAAATCACGCCCATTCATCGTCTAACCCGCGCGGCGGCGTAGAAATCTGATGCTACCGAGCGGGCTGGTGCCGGCGTCAGGCCTGTTTTTGGACAGGTCTGAATTTGCGTTTTTGGACGTCCGGGGAAAGCTGGGGTTGGATGAGCGCTGAGCGTCTTTCTTGAATCCAGTTCTCCACTTCGTCAAGATCCCAGACAACGCAACGTGGCGTTAGATTGAATCTATTGGGAAAGCCCCCCGACTTTTCGAGCCGGTAAATTGCCGAGTCGGAAAGTGGGATTAGACGGAGTAGTTCTTCGCGTCTGATCAAGCGCTTGACCTGTATTGGTTTGCTCATTGTCGATTCCTGACTATTCAGTACTATCGACAATTACAGCTTGCCGCGGGTTGGCTGTGTTTTCGAAATCGATCCAAAAAGGGCGCATTTCGGAATTCTCTCGCGGGAAGTTTTGAGGTTGGTGGTGCATTGGGTTCTTCTTACTGGTTCTCGTTTCCATTCGGATGCGGTATGATGATAGGCAGATGCGCACCGTTATCGTCATTCTCCTGTCGGTTGTTTTTTCGCTAAACGCGGCTTTTGCCGCTGTGGCGGGCGTATGCGATGCCATCGATCATCTCCCGCAGGGGGGGGCTGAGCAGCACCTCCATATAGACCATCACAGTCACAGCGTTTCGGATGCGGCGGCCGATGAGGACGCGAACGGCGATCAAGATACACCGCAAGGCAAGAAGTCAGTGGGCGGTCATTGTCATGCGCATAGCCCAACGGCAAGCGCTGTAACTGCATCTAATGTGGTTTCATCACCAAACGTTGGCCACCACGTTTTGATAGCGCTTTCCGCATCCCCGTTTATCTCCTTCATCCCGGCCGGGCTTGATCGTCCGCCGCGAGATTTCCTCGCCTGATCCGGCGGGGCGCTTTCCCTAAACATTCGTTTTTCCATCCCACCCGTAGTTCGGGTTGTGGTGGCGTCCCGTCGAAATCCCTTGCTTTCAACCTTCGTTGAGGATTTCGATGTTTACCCTATATCCCAGTTTCTGGCGCACAACAGTCTTGGCCATGGCCATTGGACTGCTATCACCTTTGGCCAGTCTGGCTGCCCCGTTGGCCGAGAACGATGCCGTTCGTCTTGGCCTTGCCCGCCCCGAACTCGCCGATTTGGCCCGCGCCCGGATCGCCGAAGCGGATGCGGATGTCGTCGCGGCGGGCACCTGGGCGAACCCTGCGCTGGAGATTTCGCGCGATAAAACCGGGGCCACGCGCGAATCCACCTGGCGCATCGCCCAACCGCTTGATGTCTCCGGCCGCCGAGGATTGCGGCAGGACGCCGCGCGCCTTCGACTCGATGCGACGGAAGCCGAAACCCGGGCTTGGCGCGAGGAACGGACGGCTGAGTTGCGCCACAGCTTTCATGAAGTGCTCCGGCAGCAGTTGGCTTTGCGTGTCATCGACGCTTGGGTGGCGCGATTCGCGGTCATCAGTAGCGTGGTCGACAAACTGGCGCGCGCCGGGGATGCCTCGGGCTATGACCGGCGCCGTCTCGCACGCGAGCAGCAGGCGGCCGAAGTCAAAGCAGCCGAAGCGCGCGCCGGACTCGAGCGTAGCCGAGCGCGTCTGGCCGCGTTGATCGGGCAGCCGGCCACGGATCAAGGCGTCGTCGGGACGTTGCTGCCCACGCTGCCAGCCGGGCTACCCGAATTGCAGGCGCGTCTCGCGCAGCGCCCCGACCTAACAGCACTCGCGGCCCGCGCGGATGCAGCGAACGCGGACAACGCCGCAGCGCAACGCAATTTCCCTGAACTGACCATCGGCGTGGGTGGCAAGCGTACCGACGACGGCGCGCTTCGAGAAAACGGCACCCTGCTTTCGGTATCGATTCCTTTGCCGATCTTTGACCGACAGCAGGGCGCTGAGCGCCGCACTACCGCTCAGGCGATGGCGGCGCGAGCCGAATATGCCTTGGCCAAACAGAAGGCCGACGGCGACTTGATTGGCCTGCATCGCCAGCTAGTGCAGTTGATCGCCGCCGCCGAACGCTACCGCCGCGAGGCGGTTGCTCCCTCCGCCGACCTAGTGCGTATCGCCGAAGCTGCCTACCGTGCTGGCGAATCCACAGTACTCGAACTGCTCGATGCCTACAAAGGCGCGCTGGAGGCCGAAACCATGGCCCTCGATCTCGAAGGCAAAGCCCGCGACGCCCGCATTGAACTTGACCAATTGACCGGAAGCCATCCCGAATGAAGACTTCATCTATCACCTCACCGGCAGCACTGATGGCGAGCCTTGTCGCCATGTCCCTGCTCCTGGCTGCGTGCGGCGACAAATCTACCGCCAAAGACGAGCACGGCAGCAAGCCAGCGGCCGCCGCTCAAGCCCACGACGAGCCGGAAACTCTGACCCAATTCACCGACAAGACGGAGCTTTTTCTGGAGTTCCCGTCCCTGGTCGTCGGCCAACCGGCAACGCTGGCGGCGCATCTGACGCGACTCGCCGACTTCAAACCCATCGCGCAAGGCAAGCTGACTATCGTGCTCGCCGGGGGGAAGGGCGCCGACGAGCGTTTTGTCGTCGAGGCCCCGGCAGTGCCCGGCATCTTCCGGGCGACGGCGACCCCCGTTGTGGCCGGCGAGCGCGAACTGAGCGTGATCCTTGAATCGGATCTCGGCACGCTGACGCATGACCTCGGCCCGGTGACCGTCTTTGCCGACGTTAGCGCCGCCAAGTCTGGGCATGGCGGCCATGCGCATGAGGAGGAAGGCATCGCCTTCAGCAAGGAGCAGCAGTGGAAAATCGATTTCGCCACGGCGGAAGCGGTCAAGGGCCTGGCGCGCACCGCGATTGCCGCCACCGGCACGATCCGGGCACCGGCGGGCAGCGAGGCGCAACTGGTGGCGCCGGCCGCTGGCGTGCTGCGCGCGACCAATGGCTTCCCGCGCATCGGGCAGGCGGTCAAAAAAGGGCAGGTGATGGCGGTGCTCGGCCCGCGTCTCGGTGGCGATAGCGACCAGGCCAGCCTCGACGCGGCGGCCGGCAAGGCGCAGGTGACGCTCGAACAGGCCCGGCGCGAACGCGAGCGCATGGAGCTGCTGTTCAAGGAAGAGGCGGTCGCCGAGAAACGCCTGCTCGATGCCCGCGCCAATGAGCGCATGGCTCACGCTGAAATGCAGGCGGCCACGGCACGGGCGCAGCAGCTCGGCGGCGGCGGTGGCATTGCGCTCAAGGCACCGATGGATGGCATCGTCGCCGAGGTGACGGCCGCCGCCGGGGCCTTCGTCAACGAAGGCGCGCCGCTGCTGCATATCGCCAACACCGGCAAGCTCTGGCTGGAAGCCCGGATTCCCGAAAGCGACATCGGCCGCGTCGGCAAGCCGAGCGGCGCCGCGTTCACGGTGGATGGCTACGATCAGGGTTTCGCCATCGACATCGGCCGCAATGGTTCGCTGATCGCCGTCGGCGGTGTGGTCGATGCGCAAACCCGCACGGTGCCGGTGATTTTCGAGTTTGCCAATCCCGAGCGCGCGCTGCGGCTGGGGCTCACGGCGCGCATTCAGGTCTTTGCCGGCAGTGGGCAAGAAGCGGTGTTGATCCCGGCCAGCGCGGTACAAGATGAGAACGGCGCCCAGGTGGTCTATGTGCAGATCAGTGGCGCACGTTTCGAGCGCCGCATGGTGCAGACCGGGGCGCGCGATGGTGACCGGATTGCGGTGGTCTCCGGACTGGAAGCGGGTCAGCGGGTGGTGAGCAAGGGCGCCTATCTGGTGCGCTTGTCGACCAGCAAGGCCGCTGCCGCCGGCCACGCGCACTAGGGGCCACGGACATGATTGGTCAAATCATTCAGTGGTCGCTGCGCAATCGCCTGTTCGTCGTTCTCGGCGGTTTGATGCTGCTGGCCTGGGGCGGTTACCAGACCACGCGCACGCCGGTGGACGTGTTTCCCGACCTGACCGCGCCGACGGTGACGGTGGTCACCGAAGCGCACGGCATGGCGCCGCTCGACATGGAAAGCCTGGTCACCTTTCCGATCGAAACGGCATTGAATGGGGCGCCTGGCGTTCGCCGGGTGCGCTCGGCGACCAAGGTTGGCTTGTCGACCATCACGGTCGAATTCGCCTGGGGCACCGATGCCTATCTGGCGCGCCAGGTGGTGGCGGAGAAACTGCAACTGGCGAAGGCTTCGCTACCGCCCGGCATCGAGGCGCCGGTGATGGCGCCGGCGGCGTCGATCATGGGCGAAATCATGTTCATCGCCCTGACCTGGGACGACCCCGCAAAAGTCGGCGCTGGCGGGACGGTGGTACTCAAGAACACGGCCGATTATGTACTGCGCAAACGCCTGCTGGCGGTGCCCGGCGTGGCCGAGGTATTGCCCATCGGTGGGGATTTGCAGCAGTTCCAGGTGACGCTGAAACCGGAACGGCTGGCGGCCTACGGTTTGACCATCGATGAGGCGATCAAGGCCGTCGAGGGTGCCAACAGCAACGCGGCGGCGGGCTACTACGCCGAGAACGGGCAGGAATACCTGATCCAGGGCATCGGCCGCATTACCCGGACGAAAGATATTGCGGAAGCGGTGGTGGCGATCAAGCACGGCCAGCCGGTGTTGATCCGCCACATTGCCGAGGTGGCGCTGGGCACAGCGCCGGTGCGCGGCGTCGGCTCGACGCGCGGCAAGCCGGCGGTGGTGCTCGGCATCCAGCGCCAGCCGGCGGCCAACACGCTGGAGCTGACGCGGCGGCTGGATGCCACCCTGGCCGACATTCAGAAGTCATTGCCGGCGGGGATGAAGATCGAAACGCGGCTGTTCCGCCAGGCCGACTTTATCGAAATCTCGATTGCCAACCTGATGGCGGCGCTGCGCGACGGGGCGATCCTGATCGTGGCGATTGTCTTCGCCTTCCTGCTTTCGGTGCGCTCGACGGCCATTACCCTGGTAGCGCTGCCGCTGTCGCTGGTGGCCACCGTGTTGTCGCTCAAGCTGCTCGGCGCCACCATCAACACCATGACCCTGGGCGGTATCGCGATTGCCCTGGGCGCGCTGGTCGATGATGCCATCATCGTGGTCGAGAACGTGGTTCGGCGCTTGCGCGAGAACCACCTTAAGGACACCGGAAAACGCGAATCGACCATGCACGTGGTGTTTCTGGCGACCAAGGAAATTCAGGGTTCCATCGTCTTCGCCACGCTGATCATCATGCTGGTGTTCGTGCCGCTGTTCTTTCTCTCGGGGATCGAAGGGCGCTTGATGGTGCCGCTCGGGCTGGCCTATGTCATTTCCTTGTTCGCCTCGCTGCTGGTGTCGATCACGGTGACGCCGGTGCTGGCTTCGATGTTCCTCGGGGCCGCCAAGGAAATCACCGCGCCGCACGAACCGCGTTTCGTGCACTGGCTGCGCGCGGCCTATCGCGGGGTTCTGGACCGGACCGTGACCCGCTGGAAAGCGATTGCCGCCGGCAGCGCGGCCTTGCTGGTGGTGGCGCTGGCGGTGCTGGGCATAGCCGGACAGGCCTTTTTGCCGGACTTCAACGAGGGCACGCTGACGGTGGGCGTCGAGACGCTGCCCGGCACCGCGCTGGCGGAATCGGCCCGGCTCGGGCAGTTGGTCGAGGAAGTGTTGCTGACGCATCCCGAAGTGGTCGCCACGGCGCGGCGGACCGGGCGCTCGCCGCTCGATCCGCATGCGCTCGATGTGCACCAGTCGGAACTCGAAGTCAGCCTGAAAATGGGAGAGCGTAGCAAGGAGCAATTCCTTGGCGCCCTGCGCGAGGATTTTGCCAAACTGCCCGGCGTCCAGGTGGTGGTCGGCCAGCCGATTTCGCATCGCATCGACCATATGCTGTCAGGCAGCCGGGCGAATATCGCGGTGAAGATATTCGGCAACGATCTGGCCGAGTTGCGCACCCTGGCGCAACAGGTCAAGGGGGTGATGGAAAAGGTCGAGGGGGCGGTTGACGTCCAACCCGAACAGCAGACCGAAATTCCGTTCCTGACCGTCAAGTACCGGCGCGAGGCGCTGGCGCAGCACGGGCTTTCGGCGAAAGAGCTGTCCGAGAATATCGAGGTGGCGTTCAATGGCCTGGCGGTGGCCAAGGTGGTGCAGGGACAGGCCAGCTTTGACCTGGTGGTGCGCTATGACCCGGCGGCGCGTGACAACCTCGACACAATCCGCGCGACGCTGATCACCACGCCGAGCGGGGCGCGTCTGCCGCTCTCGGCGCTGGCCGAGATTCGCAATGATCGCGGGCCGTATTTCATCAACCGCGAAAACGTGCAACGCAAGATCGTAGTCATGGCCAACGTCGCCGGGCGCGATCTGAAGAGCGTGGTCGAAGAGATGCAGGCCAGCGTGGCCAGGGACGTGAAACTGCCGGCCGGTTATCACATCGAGTTCGGCGGTCAGTTCGAGTCGGCGGCGGAGGCCTCGCGCGTGCTGCTGTTGCTCGGCTCGGCGGTGGTGGTGGGCATTTTCCTGCTGCTGTTTGTCGCCTTCCATTCGGCGCGCGATGCCTTCCTGGTGATGCTCAATCTGCCGCTGTCCATCATCGGCGGCGTGGTCGGCGTGTATCTGGCCGGCGGGGTGGTGACGATTGCCTCGATCATCGGTTTTATCACCTTGTTCGGCATCGCCACCCGCAACGGGGTGATGATGATTTCGCATATTCACCACCTGATCGAACACGATCAGGCCAAGACCGTGCTGGAAGCGGTGACGCGCGGCGCCGAGGAACGCCTGATTCCGATCCTGATGACGGCGCTGGCCGCCGGCCTGGCGCTGGTGCCCTTGGCGCTGTCGGGCGGGCAGCCGGGTTCCGAAATTCAGGCGCCCATGGCGGTGGTGATTCTGTGCGGGCTGATTTCGTCCACGGTGCTGAACATGATTGTGGTGCCGGCACTTTATTTACGGTTTGGCACGGTGCGGCGTGCGCTGGAATCCGGGGATGTTGTACGCCGTCGCTCAACCGATCTAGAGGAGAATTAATATGCGCAAGACATTGTTGTCCGCTCTGCTCGTTGCAGGTCTTTCTGGCTGTGCCGCTTCACCTGATTTGCCTTCATCGTATGCGCTGGATTCCAATAAACCAGAGGGATTGGCCATCGCCTCGTTGACGCTGAGCGGCAAGCCGCTGGAGAAGGTCTCGGGCTACGAATATCGGATCAGGGAAGCATTGCCGCGCGGGGAAGCCTATGCCGTGGTTTCGCAACATTATGCGTCGGCGCGACAGCACGCGCGGGCGGTGCAGGACGAAGGTAAAGAGCGCCCATTCACGCATTCGGTGGTGGTCAAGGGACCGAACAACAGCGATGCGCTCGACATTCAGGACGCTGGCAAGACAACAGGGCGATTAGCTGCGCTTCGCTTGTCACCGGGAGACTATGAATTCCATTCGTGGCAAGTGCGCGAACCAAGCCCCTATGGAGAAACCGAGTACAAGCCGGCTCGTGAATTTGTTTATCGCTTCAGCATCAAGCCCGGCGAGGCGACCTATATCGGCCGCCTGAATCTCCATCTGGGCCAGGCAAATAACCAGCGGGTCGCCATCGAAGACCGCCAGGCGGAAGACATGAATCTGCTCGGCCAAAAATACCCGGCGCTGCGCGCGGCAAGAGTCACGGCTTCAGTTGGAACCCTTCAGCCCTGAGACGTCGTTGAAACTGACGTTGGTCGCAGGTCATCAATTTATTGTTAGGAGAATGCACTATGTTCAAGTCACTTGTGTTCGTCGCTGGCGCTTCGCTGATTCTCGGGGGGTGTGCCTCCCATTCGCATTCACTGGCGGAGGGGGCTGCACCTGGTTTGTTGAAAGGGGAGTTGGTGCATCTTCAGCCAAGTCGCCTTGTTCTTGAGTCTGGGGAACGGAAATATGTCGCGGAAGGATTCGAGGTCCAGCGTCATAAGAACTTGGCTGAACTTCACAAGCGTTATCGAATGAGCGAACCCAAGCACTGGGATCGTATTACTTCCGGTCTCGACAAAGACCATGAAAGCTATTCGGCAGTGGCGAATCCCAAGGCTCAGGACGGCAGCGAGTTGACTTGCCGGTTGGCATGGCGGGCCGTCCAGACCCCCCAAGGCATCTGTCAGGACAAGGCCGGCAAGGAATATGTTCTTAAATTTGACTGATCAGACAAAAAGGGAGATACCCATGTTCTACAAGTTTATTGCCCCGGCCGTTACCTGCCTCGCGCTTGGCATCGCATCAATCGCAACGGCGGCCGACAAGCACGGCCACGATCACGACAAGCCGTTGCATGGCGGCATCATCGCCGAGGCGGCCGGTTTGGACTTTGAACTGGTGGCGAAGGCCGACAGCCTGACGCTCTATGTCGTCGATGATGGCAAGCCGGTGGCGACCGCCGGCGCCAGGGGAACGGCGACGGTGGTTGCCGGCAGCGAGAAGATTGCGGCCACGTTCGAGCCGGCGGGAGAAAACAAGCTGGTGGCCAAGGGCAGTTTCAAGGCGGGCGTCGGCGTGCGCGTGGCGGTCGCCGTCACGCTGGCCGGCAAGCCAGAGGCGAAGCTGAATTTCCGGCTGAAATAACCGGACTATTGAGACTTCCGTAATTCATGACATCACCACAAGGTAGCCTGCATCCAGCAAGCGGCGATGATCGAGGGGCGCTTTTGAGCGCTCTTGAGTTTGTTGCGTGCGGTCGTGTGCAGTTCGCTCAGATTGTTGGGGCAGTAGTTGGCCAGCGCATGGCGCTTGAGCCAGGCCCACAGGTACTCGACCGGATTCATGTCCGGCGCGTACGGCGGCAGGAAGGCGATTTGAATGTGCCCATCCAAACTGTCCAGGTACTCGCGTACCAAGCGACTGCGATGAGCCCTCAATCCATCCCAGATCACCAGCAGCGGCTGCTCCAAGTGAGCCTTCAGCGCCTTGAGGAATTCGACAATCTCTTCTTTCTTGATGCTGCCCTCGTGCAGACGGAACAAGCAGTTGGTTCGCGTGAGTCCAGCGATGACAGAGACGTGAGTCCAATTGAAGTGAAACTGAATGATGGGCGTTTGTCCCTTGGGCGCCCACGTGCGCACTCGGGTTGGGCGTTCGCTGATGCCGGACTCGTCGACAAAGACGATCAGACGGCCTTCTCGCTGGGCTTTTTTTTAAGGCTGGGCCAGGTGCTGCGCTTCCAACTGCGCACAGCGTCTTCGTTGCGTTCGATGGCCCGTTTCTCAGGTTTCTGCGGACTGAAGCCCAGCGAACCCAGGATTCGCCAAACCTGTGTTTGCCCAAAGCGCACTCCATGCAAGCGTTCGATGACGGCGCCCACGCGCTTGAGTGTCCACAACTCGGTGCCAAATCCATACTCGGTCGGACTGCGCAGGAGAGTTGCTCGCACCGCCGCCAACTGCTGCTCATCGAGCTGGGCCGGGCGGCCTCTTTCTGGCACGGCGCGAAGGGCATCGATGCCACCTTCATCGAGCAGCCCTTTCCACGTATATACCGTTTGCCGTGCCACGCCCACCGCCTTGGCTACGTCCGAGCAGCCTTTGCCCGCGAGCAGCATCCGGCCTGCCTTCAATCGCTTCTTTGTTGCGTCGCTTAACCGCTTTTGTGCCATGACAACATTCTCCAATATCACCATTGGAGATACAACGTTTCAGATGATCAAAAGTTGTCATGTTTTACGGAAATATCAATAATTACCCGCCAACACCGATTGTTTTGAACTAAATCGGTTACAGGTATTCCGCTGCAGTGGTAGCAGCGGAATATAGGAGAGCATTACTTTTCAAACGAGAGATAGAACAGAATGCCGTTGTCTTTTCTCGACGGACCTACACCAATCGGGAAACTCACCCCGGAAATCATTTGCCAGCCTGAGCACGGAATGGGTGTACCGCGACAGCCGAATGGCTTCAGGAATCCGCCGCAGATCGTCGTTCATGATCACGATGTCGGCGGCCTCCATCGCGGTATCGGTTCCCGCCGCGCCCATCGCCACGCCGATGTCGGCGCGGGCCAGAGCCGGCGCGTCGTTGATGCCGTCGCCGGTCATGGCGGTACGGCGGCGATGGACTTGCGGACCCTGCACGACTGGAGCGTGCGGCTCATGCTGCGCACCGCGCCCGGGGTGGATGACGTCACCACCTGGGGCGGCCAGGAAAAGCAGTATCAGGTCCTGGTCCACCCGCAGAAGCTGATCAAGTACGGCCTGAGTTTCAAGTCGGTGATGGAGGCGCTCGCCGCCAACAACCGGCAAGTCGGCGGGCAGTACGTCAACCTTGGCCAGGAACAGTATCTGGTGCGTGGACTAGGGCTCGTCGCCAACACCACGGATATCGGCAGTATTGTCGTCGCCGCGCACGAAGGTGTGCCGATTTATGTGCGCGACGTGGCCGAAGTCAAGGAGGGCGCCGCCGTCCGTTTCGGCGCGGTAACCCGGCGCTTGCGTTTATGCTGTTCGTGACATTCCTGCAAGTACCCTTGGCCGACCTTGGGCGCGCCTTTACTCGCGGCCGATTCCTTGTCGCGCTGCTCTTTACGAATTTCGGCGTAATGCCGCTCGTGGTAGCTGTCCTGGTGCAGTTCCTGCCACCGGACCCTATGGTGCGGCTTGGCGTGCTGCTGGTGTTGCTGACGCCTTGTATCGACTACGTAGTCACATTCTCCCACCTAGGGCGAGCCGATGCCCGGCTGCTACTGGCAGCAACCCCGACGCTGCTGATCGTGCAAATGATGCTGCTACCGATCTATCTCGGTTTGTTTCTCGGGAACGATGCTGCAACCCTTGTGCAGCCCGGCCCGTTCGTTCATGCCTTCGTCTGGTTGATCGCTGTTCCACTCGCCCTTGCTGGGCTTGTGCAGCTATGGGCAGCTCGAAGCCGGGCCGGTAAAAAAACCTCGGCGGCACTTGGTCTATTGCCGGTACCAGCGACCGCCCTTGTCCTGTTCGTGATCGTCGCGGCCGTGGTGCCGCAGCTCGGTCCGGCGACCGATGCGGCCTTGAGTGTGATTCCCTTCTATATCGCCTTTGCTGTGATCGCTCCTCTGATCGGATGGAGCATCAGCCGGCTGTTCCGCCTTGATGCCCCTGCCGGCCGAGCCATCGCTTTCAGCGCAGGAACGCGCAATTCCCTCGTCGTATTGCCGCTTGCTCTAGCAGTGCCTGGGGCCATCCCCGTATTGCCGGCGATCATCGTTACGCAAACTCTTGTCGAGCTACTTAGCGAGCTGGTCTATGTGCGCGTCATCGCCCGACTTGGTGGCCCTGATCCTGTTGTGTCCAAAACTTCCTCGTAGTCGAGCAGAGCACGTTCCGGGCCGCTACGGCCCCTGCAACCGGCTTAGCGTGCTTAATTTTCCGTTTTCTGAGATGCCCCCTACCTGGAAGCAGCAGCCAGCGCGTCGTTGACCAGTGCCTTGAGCTGGTCGGCACCAAAGCTCGGCATCGGCCTCCCGTTGACGAAGAACTCCGGCGTCTTCGTCACCCTCAGCGTCTTCGCGTCAGCGAGATCTTCCTCGACGATCCGCGCGATCTCGGGCGCGGTCATGTCAAATGCCATCTGCTCCATGTTGAGTCCCAAACCCTCAAGATGCTTCCACACGAGTGCGACCTGCGGCGTGTGATGGGGCGACCACTCCTCCTGCGATGCAAGCAATGCCTCCAGGGCCGGCCACAGCTTGCCTTGGCGCCTCGCGGCTTCGAGGACGGCGACGACTTTATCTGAACCATTATGGAAAGGCGCATAGCGCAGCACCAATCGTATCTTGTCCGGGTGCGCAGCCATGATCTGTTTGACGAGCGGATAGAACGCCCGACAAGTCTCACATGCCGGATCGAGAAACTCGACAATGACAACGGGGGCGTCTTGCCGGCCCAGCGTCGGCGAGTGCATCCGAACGAGCGCCGCGCGATTGGCTTCGGCGAGTGCGGCGGCAGCTTTTTCCTGCTGGCTGGAATAGAACAGGGTGCCGGCAACGAAGATCAGCAGCAGGACAATTGCGGAAACGATGAAAGCAGTCTTTTGTTTCATTTTGAGCCTTTGAAATGGGTCGCCGCCAGCAACCCGGCGACGAAAAGAAACGAGAGCAGGGAGAGAAGCGGAATGGTCACGAAGCCAAACCAAGTGACCTGCACGTCTGAGCATGGCACACCCTGCTGGCAGGGTTTAATACTTTCAGGTATCCATCCGGCGATCAGCGCCAGGTGAAATGCGGCGAGGGCTAATCCTGCCAGCGCCAGCGGCAGGGCATAATGGATGACACGCCGATCAAATGGGAAAAGGCCTGCGGCAAGGACGAAGACCAAGGGAAACATCGCAATCCGCTGATACCAGCAGAGCACGCATGGTGCATAACCCATGATTTCACCTAAAAAGAGGGCGCTGAGTGTGGATATGGTCGCGATCAGCCAGGCGATGAACACCAGGGTCCAGCCGACAGGGGCTGCGTCGTGGGCAGAATGTGCGGACTCGGGCAGGTTCATCGGTCGAGTGGTTCTAAATGGTTAAAACGCAGGGGAAGTCAGTCACTGTTCTACAAAGGCACGCTCGATCACGTAGTCGCCAGCGACACCAATATGAGGCGAAATCTGGAAACCGAATCCATTCAGCATCGACGAGATTTCCTTCAACATCGCCGGACTGCCACAGATCATTCCGCGGTCGGTGGCAGGGTCGAGTGGTGGCTCATTGAGATCATCAAAGAACTTGCCCGACAGGATCAGTTCAGTTTGTCGTCCTTCGTTGCGGAAAGGTTCGCGCGTCACTGTCGGGTAATAAATCAACTTGTCACGGATTAGCTCACCCAGGTATTCGTGCTCCTTGAGGTCTTCCTCGATGTAGTCGTGATAGGCCAGTTCGTTGGTCCACCGTACGCCGTGGATCAAGATCACCTTCTCGAAACGCTCATAGGTTTCCGGATCGTGGATCAGGCTCATGAAGGGGGCCAGTCCGGTTCCGGTGGCGAACATGAACAGACGACGGCCGGGCTTGAGATCACGCAATACCAATGTTCCGGTCGGCTTTTTGCTGACCAGCAGAGGGTCGCCCACTTTCAGGTGCTGTAAGCGTGAAGTCAGAGGACCGTCCTGGACCTTGATGCTGAAGAACTCCAGATATTCCTCGTAGTTTGCGCTGGCAATGCTGTAGGCGCGCATCAGTGGCTTGCCTCCAACGTCCAGACCGATCATGACGAACTGGCCGTTGACGAAACGCAGTCCCGGATCGCGGGTGGTCTTGAAACTGAAAAGGCTGTCGTTCCAGTGGTGAACGCTCAAGACGCGTTCGGCTCCCAGTGTGCTCATTGACTCTCCTGAATCGGAATAGAAATTGACGGTATAAAAACCTCAGCGGGAAAATTTCAGTTCGATGCTTCGCTCCAGCGGCGGATAGCAGATACCCAGCGCTTCGTTGCACCCCTGGAAATAGGCGATCAGCGTCATCCCGCCGGCCGATGGCTTTCTGTCCAGCGTGATGTCCGCGCGAGCCGTTCCCTTGTAGACCTCGATTCGCCCGAAGAAGGGGTCGTCCTTGATTTCGCCGGGCGACAGCACAACGTCGCGGATGCCGACGCCGGGCGCATTCTTCAAGGCAAAGCGCGTCTTGCTTTTGTACAGGTAATGCTTTTTCGCCGGAATGATTTCCACGGCGACCACATTGGCGCTTTTGAGCTTCGCAGTAACAACGAAGGCTTGTTCCGGTGGCAGAGGTTGCTCCTGCGCTGCCGATACTGGCCGGACCATGGCAATAACGGCAAGCAGGCTCGTTACTGCTATCCTCAGTACATTGATTTGCATTTTCATCAAGTTGTTGCTCCAGCTCCGGGACGTCGGCAAACGCTGCCGACAGCAATAAAAAGTCCGACGCCGAGTGTGATCGCAAGGTCGGCGAGATTGAAGGCGGGCCAGTGCCAGCCGCCCCAGTGAAAGTCGAGTGAATCCACGACGTAACCGCGAAACACGCGGTCGGTCAGGTTTCCCAAAGCGCCACCGAGAATCAGGCAGTACGCGGCGGCCTCCAGTGGCAGGCGCGGCTTGATCAATGCCAAAGCGAGCCACGCCGAAACACCTGTCGCCAGCGCAATGAAGAACCAGCGCTGCCAGCCGCCTGCGTCGGCCAGAAGGCTGAATGCCGCGCCGGAATTCCATACATGGACAAGATTGAAGAAAGCCGTCACCGGAATGATTTGCGCATGCCCAAGCCTGGCCTCGACGAGCTGCTTGGTCCCCTGATCGAGCAGGGCGATTGCCACCGCGGCGCACCACCAGACCCACCGTGTCCCCGATGAGCACGCGATCCACGCCGCCAGCCATCCGATCAGGAAGCCGCCAATTACGTCCACCGGGAAGTGCGCGCCGACGGCGATGCGCGACCACGCCACCCATGCCAGCCACGCCACCAGCAATGTCCGAAAGCGGCGCGCCGCAAGTGGCCACAGGCTTGCGGCTGCCAGCATGGCGTAAGCCGCATGTCCGCTGGGAAAGCCGTACTGCAATTCCGGCTCGCCGATGATCCTCACCAAATCGGGCAGCGCTGCCATGGGCCGCGGGGAATCCACGATCAGCTTCAGCATCGCGACGCCCAGCCACGCCAGTACGAGGCCAAGCGCGAAGCGTTGGGCCTGGACTCGCACCGCCGCTGCCTGCGTTTCGGTGGCTGCATCGAGGTGCCTGGACCAAAGCAACAGCGCGATCAGCAAGAACGGACCGCCCCAGTAATTGCCGAGTGCGCTGCCAAGCTGGGCAAGGGGCACAAGCCAATCCGGCGTCGCCTGGTTGATCGGTCCGAACCACGCCACGTTCAGACCGTTCCAATCGTAGAGGAATTGCCTGAATGTCATCGCCGCAGCAAGCGCAAGCCGTTGAACACCACCAGCAGGCTGGCGCCCATGTCGGCGAACACCGCCATCCACATGGTGGCGCTGCCGACTATCGCCAGCACCAGAAACACCGCCTTGATGCCCAATGCCAGCACGATGTTCTGCCAGAGAATGGCATGGGTAAAACGCGACAGGCGAATGGTCTCGGGTATGCGCCGCAGGTCGTCGTTCATGATCACCACGTCGGCGGCTTCCATGGCCGTGTCCGTCCCCGCTGCACCCATCGCCACGCCGATGTCGGCACGGGCCAGGGCCGGCGCGTCGTTGATGCCGTCGCCGGTCATGGCGGTCGAACCATAGCGCTTTTGCATTTCCTCGATGGCCGCCAGCTTGTCTTCGGGCAGCAGGTTGCCGCGCGCATCATCGATGCCTGCCTCGCGGGCAATCGTGCTGGCCGTCGCGCTGTTGTCGCCGGTGAGCATCACCGAGGCGACGCCAAGTTGATGCAGTTCGGCGATGGCCGTGCGCGAGCTGTCCTTGATCGTGTCGGCCACGGCAAAAATCGCCAGCACCTGTCGCTCCGAAGCCAGCAGCGTCACGCTGCGCCCTTGCGATTCATGCACCTCCAGCCGCGACTCGATTTCCTTGCTGCACAGGCCGCGCTCCTCGATCAAGCGATGATTGCCCAGCGTCAGCCGTTCGCCATCGGTGCGTGCCTCGATGCCGCGCCCGGGAAGGGCGACAAAATCCTGGAGGCCATTCTCGGGCAGGTCGAGTCCGCGCGCGATAGCCTTCGAGACGGGGTGATCGGAGTGCCCGGCGAGGCTGGCGGCCCACGCCAACACCCGTGCTTCCGGTACGGCCGAAGACAACACCTCGGTCGCCACCAGGCGCGGCTTGCCTTCGGTGATGGTGCCGGTCTTGTCCAGCGCGATTGCGCGCAGCTTGCGCGCCTCTTCCAGATAGACGCCCCCCTTGATCAGAATGCCGCGCCGGGCCGCCGCCGCCAATCCGCTGACCACCGTGACCGGTGTGGCGATCACCAAGGCACACGGGCAGGCGATCACCAGCAGCACGAGCGCCTTGTACAGCGCATCGGACCAGTTCCAGCCGAGCAGCAAGGGCGTCAGAAGGGCCACCGCGACGGCCATCGCGAACACCGATGGCGTGTAGATCTCGGCAAATCGATCGACGAAACGCTGAGTCGGTGCCTTTGTTCCTTGGGCTTGCTCCACGGCATGGATGATTCGGGCCAGCGTCGTATCGGTGGAGATCGCCGTTACCCGGAATTCGAGCATGCCGGTTTCGTTGATCGTGCCGGCGAACACCATGTCGCCCTCGGCCTTGTCCACCGGGATGCTCTCGCCGGTGACCGGGGCCTGGTTAACCGCGCTGGTTCCCGCCGTGACGCGGCCATCGAGCGGAATTCGCGCGCCAGGCTTGACGCGCACGCAGGCGTCGAGTGCCACCTGTCCGGCAGGGACTTCACGCCAGACGCCATCGGCCTGCCGGACCTCGGCCGTATCGGGTGTCAGATCGAGCAGGCTCTTGATGGCATTGCGCGCCCGATCCACCGAGCGCGCCTCGATCAGCTCGGCAATGGCATACAGTGCCATGACCATTGCCGCCTCGGGCCACTGCCCGATCAGGAAGGCACCGGTGACGGCGACCCCCATCAGCGCGTTCATGTTCAATTGGCCCCGGCGCAATGCTGCCAGCCCCTTGGTGTAGGTCGACAACCCGGCGAGCCCGATGGCGATGGCCGCCATCGCCATGCCCAGTCCCTTGAACGGCAGCGTATCGGGTGCAATAAAGTGCACTAGTTCGGCACCCGTGGCCAGGGCCAGCGCCAGCAGGGATTTCCACAAATCGGCTTTTTCGGAACTACCTTCCCTTGCTTCGCTGCCGGCGGCAAGTGTCTTGGTTTCGTAGCCGGCCTGGCGAATGGCTGCGACGGCAGCGGGCAATACCGAGTCGGGGGCGTCGATGGACAGCGTCCGTGCTGAAAGCTGGAAGTTCAAGGAACGAATGCCATCGATATCCGCCAGGGCGCGGCGAATATCGTTTTCCTCGCTGGGGCAATCCATCGCCGGGATCCGCAGCACGGTCGCGCCGGCCTGACCAGCCGCGACTGGCGCGTCGGACAGGGGAGGCGTTGTCGAACAACTGCCGCTGCAACCGCAGCCGGAGGATTTGATCGGAATTGTGTGTTCGGATGTGGGCGATGTCATGCGAAATCTCCTTGCTTGACAACATTTAAAACCCTGTAGCAGCTATAGAGTCAAGGGGCTACAATGTTGTGGGGAGGAATAATGATGCTTGAGTTTTTCAGAATATCTGGTCTCTTCGTCATTACGGCGCTGGCTGAGATTGTCGGCTGCTATTTGCCGTGGCTTGTCTTGACGCAAGAACGTTCCCGCTGGCTGCTCATCCCTGCCGCTCTATCATTGGCAGCATTCGCTTGGTTGCTCACATTGCACCCCGGCGCTGCCGGGCGTATCTATGCTGCCTATGGCGGCGTCTATGTTGCCATCGCCATGCTCTGGCTTTGGCAGATCGACGGCCTTACTCCGACACGCTGGGATCTAATCGGCAGCGCGGTGAGCCTTGTCGGCATGGCCATCATTGCCATGCAGCCGGATCGCAGCGTTTAGGCGCTCATGAAGATCGGGGAACTTGCCCGCCATACCGGCACCCAGGTGGAGACCATCCGCTATTACGAACGCGAGGGTCTACTGCCCGAACCCGCACGCACCGACGGCAACTACCGCATCTATGGGGCCACGCATACGGACCGGCTGCGCTTCATCCGCAACTGCCGCAGCCTAGACATGACGCTCGACGAGATTCGGTTATTGCTGCGCTTCAAGGATTCGCCGGCGGAAAACTGTGGAGGTGTGAATGACTTGCTCGACGAGCATATTGGCCATGTCGCCAGCCGTATCCGCGAACTGCGTCAGATGGAGCGCCAGTTACGTGATCTTCGTGAACTTTGCAAAGTGGCACGTGATGCCGGTCACTGCGGCATTCTTAACGAATTGAAGCGGCCATCCCTCCATCCCCCCGACGGCACTGACCACATGTGGGCCCCCCACAAAAGTGGAAACTTCCGTCCTTCAGCCGCTAAGGCCCGACGAAGCTGATGCCTCAATCCGATACTGGAACTTTCAGATCAAACGCTGTGACTCCATCGGCCGATTGAACCGACACGAATCCCCCGTGCGCTTGAATGATCGAGCGCGTAATCGCCAGCCCCAGACCAACCCCATCGGCATGGCGTTTCCGTGAAGGGTCTGCCCGGTAGAAACGGTCAAAGAGGCGCGGCAGATGCTCTGACGAGATTGTCTCGCCAGAATTTTCAACCTGGATCGTTGCCATTCGATCATCACTCATGCCGATCAGAATTCGGATATATCCCCCTCGAGGAGTGTGTCCGAAGGCATTCGACAGCAAGTTGCCAATGGCCCGACGCAACATCAACCGGTCTCCACTTACAGTGGCGTTGCCATCTACCGTCAGAGTGACACCATTCTCCTCGGCGACTGCTTCATAGAATGACGCCAGTCCTTCCGCCTCTGCCCGAAGATCAACGGTTTCGAGATTCGGCATTACCAAATCGTTGTCGGCCTTGGCGAGAAACAGCATGTCGGCGATCATTTTCGCCATGCGCTCCAGTTCCTCTGCGTTCGACGCGAGGACATCTTGGTATTCATCAATCGTTCTGGTACGCGAAAGCATGACCTGGGTCTGCGTCAGCAGGTTGCTGACCGGCGTTCGAAGTTCGTGGGCAATGTCCGAGGAGAAATCCGACAAGCGACGGAAGGAATCCTCCAGACGAGCCAGCATCTGGTTGAGAGTTTCGGCAAGATCCATCAGTTCGACCGGGACAGATTCGGTAGGTAATCTCGAATGCAGTCGATTCGCCGTAATAGCGGCTGCCTCCCGCTTGATCGCGTGCAATGGCGCCAGTCCTCGTCTGACTGCCATCCAGCCGAGGAAACCGGTTATCAGCGCAGCGAGAACGACGACCGTCCATAATGTGAATCGAAACGAACTCATGAAGTGCTCGTGGTGAGATATGTCCGTCGCCACCGCGACGACGGCCGGTTTCGCCCCCTTGATGCCGGTTTTAACCGTCTCCGAAATCCCGCGCAGCGGCACGCCATCCTTCGATTTCCAGATGATCGGACGTGAGCTTTCCATCTCGGAATTTCGCGCAAGCAGGGCTTGCGGAAATTCGGCTCCGCTGGTGACAAACAGGGTCTGTCCTGAAGGCGCCACTACCACGACCGCCAGCCCGTGATGTCCCACCAGGGAGTCATCCAGTTGCTGCGGCAAGGCATCCAGATCGCTTTGCGAATGAACTTTTTCCAGCGCGTATCTGGCCAGTTCCAATTTGCCGTTCAGAACCTCCATGTCCTGCTCTTCAAAATGGTGCTCGACCGAATTTCCGATCAACAGTCCGAGCACGAGCAGTACAGTGGTTGAAACCGAAGCAAATAAAAGCGTCAGGCGGTAAGTGATGGATTTTCGTCCGGCTGGTTTCACTCGCTGATCTCCAACACGTAACCCATGCCGCGAACGGTACGGATCAGCTTGGGTTCGTAAGCATCGTCGACTTTTGCCCGCAGGCGTCGCATCGCGACTTCGATCACGTTGGAATCACTGTCGAAGTTCATGTCCCAGATTTGTGAGGCAATCAGCGAGCGCGGTAAAACCTCGCCCTGACGTCGCAGCAGCAGTTCCAGCAAGGCGAATTCCTTGGCGGTCAGATCGATGCGCTTGCCTGAACGTGTGACACGGCGCCGCATCAGGTCGAGTTCGAGATCGGCGATACGCAGATACTCGGACTCCTTCGCCTTGCTGCCGCGCCGGAGATGGATGCGCACTCGCGCCAACAGTTCCGCGAAGGCGAAGGGTTTCACCATGTAATCGTCGGCCCCCAGTTCCAGGCCATGCACGCGGTCCTGCACCTGGTCGCGGGCCGTCAGAAACAGCACTGGCATGTCCTTGCCGGCTCTGCGAATGCCCTGTAGCACTGCCCAGCCATCGATGCCGGGTAGCATGACATCAAGTATCGCCAAGTCATAGGCATCCGTCAGCGCGAGATGCAGCCCATCCAGTCCATCGCGCGCCAGGTCTACGATGAACCCGGCCTCGGCCAAGCCTTGCTTCAAGTAATCCCCGGTTTTGATCTCGTCTTCGACCACCAGTATTTTCATGTGCATTCTCCCGTGTTGCGATTTGCGCCATTCTGCGCTGGCAACATGGGCAATCCCGCAAGATTACAGAAATGTAATCTTGCGGTCAGTATGGCGTTAGGTAAGCTTGCGCAGAATTCGCTCATCGTCGAACAGGAGCGAATGCTGTGGAAACTCATACTCAAAACCGCCAGGAAGTTGCGAGCCGTCGCGTAGTCCTGCCTCTATCTTCGCGACAGACATGAAACCCACCTTCTCACGTCAATCACGCCAACTGCGGCTAGTGGCGGTTTGCGCTGCCGGTCTGCTCGCCGGTCTTTCCGTGCAGGCGGCAGAAACGCCGAAATCCGGACTGGCGACAGCCGTGGAACAGGCCTGGCGCTTGAACCCGCAAGCCGCCGGATTGGATGCCCGCGAGGCCGAAGCACGCGCTGCGAAGGATGTCGCGGCCGGACTGACGCCCGAGCCAGGCTCGGTCAGCATCGGTAGCCTGAACGACCGGCTTAACCGCAATCAGGGCAAGCAGGAATACGAGGTCGAACTGGCGGTGCCACTGTGGCTGCCCGGCCAGAAAGCAGCGCGTGAAGGCGAGGCGGCGAGCCGCATCGACGAAGCCGTTGCCAGACGGACTGCGTTGCGTCTGGAGGTCGGCGGCGAATTGCGGGAGGCGTGGTGGGCGTTGGCAGCAGCTCGCAGTGCCAAGGTGCTGGCGGCACGGCGCCTGGAAACCGCACGCGCCCTGGAAACTGATGTGGTTCGGCGCTACAAGGTCGGAGAATTGTCCCGCATCGACGCTAATCTGGCGCAAACCGAAACCCATGTTGCCAATGCTGAGCTGATCGAGGCGGAGGCAACGCTGCTTCAGACTGAACAGGCCGTGCAAACCCTTATCGGTTCTCCGGCCCCGAAAGATCTGGACGAAGAGTCACCGACGACTCGGCGACTGATCGATGAAACCGGCGATACAGCCGAATCCCATCCGTTGCTGGCCGCTACCGCCGCTGCTGCACGCAGTGCTCGTGCGCGGGTGCAGGTTGCAGAAGAATCGCGCCGTGCCGCGCCTGAACTGGCGCTGCGAGTCGTACGTGAGCGCGGCGACTTTGCCGAGCCCTATTCCAACAGCGTTGGGATCAAGCTCAAGATTCCGTTTTCATCCGGTTCCCAGGTGCGTCGGGAAACGTCGGCGGCGCAGGCCGAGGCGAACCAGGCCGATGCCGACCTGCTGCGTACCCAGACCCGGGTTCGGCTCGACGCGGAGCGTGCACAGCGCAATCTGCAGTCGGCGGAACGTCAGCTGACCATGGCGCAGGAACGCCATCAGCTTTCCGCCGAGAATCTCCGCCTCGCCGAGAAAGCCTTTTCGCTGGGCGAATCCGATCTGGCGACCTTGCTGCGCATTCGGGCCGCCGCCTTTGATGCCGATTCCTTTTTAGACCGCCAGCGCGTGGCCCGTGCCGTCGCGATATCACGTTTGAACCAAGCTCTGGGAGTGTTGCCGTGAAGCATGTGAAGAAGTTTTTTCTTGTGACGCTCGTCGCTTTTTCCTTGCCCGTCTGGGCAGGCGGGGACAGTAGCGATGGGCATAGCCACGCGGCACCCGCACCTCTCCCGGTCAGTCAGAGCGTCACGCCGCGTGCCGCCACAGCGACCGAGGAATTCGAGGTCGTCACCTCGCTCGAAGGCAAGAAGCTGGTGGTGTATGTGGATCGTTTCGCCAGCAATGAACCCGTGGCGCAGGCCAAGGTGGAGATCGAGGGTGCGGGGCTGAAGGGCGTGGCCAGCGAAACCACCCCCGGAACCTACGTGCTCGATGTCGCCACGCCCCTGCCGCCGGCCAAGCATCCACTGACCATCAGCGTCGAGGCCGGCGATAGCGTCGACCTCCTTACCGCAACGCTGGATACCTCCGCTTCCGTGACCAATGAGGCGCATGCGCACGGCTGGAGCGAGTGGGTCGTCTGGGGGATTTCGGGAGCGCTGCTTCTGGTCACCGGAATATTGTTTGCCGTTCGGCGTCACAAGCGCGCCAAGAAGGGGATTTGATGATGCGCAAGATCGATTTGCATATGCTGGCGGCCGCACTGTCATTCAGTATGGTCACGGGAGCAGCCTTGGCTCACGGGGACGAAGATCACAGTCAGGACGCCAAGAAGAAGGCGCCGGTCGCCGTTTCGCCAGTAGGCACAATGGGTGCAGCGGGGGTGACTGCAGCGCTGCAGCGGCTGGCCGACGGCAGTCTGTTCGTGCCGAAGCCGGTGCAGCGTCAGCTAGGTTTGCGCACCCAGCCGGTGCGTATCGCCGAACTCGCGGCGACGGTTGAATTGAACGGCCAGATCATTCCCGATCCCGAAACCAGCGGGCGGGTGCAGGCCATGTTCGCCGGGAGCGTCATTCCTGGCCCAAAGGGCATGCCGACGGCCGGAAGGAAGGTCGTCAAGGGCGAAGTCCTAGCCTACCTGCGCCCGATCAGTGGTGCCATCGAACGTGGCAACCAGAAAGCCAGCCTCGCTGAACTCGAAGCCCAGTTGGCCATCGCCGAGGGCAAGATGAAACGCTTTGAGCAGCTTGAAGGCGCCGTGCCGCAAAAAGAGATTGAGGCAGCGCGTATTGAACACACAGCGTTACAGCAGCGCCGGGCATATGTCCGGGCCAGTATTGACTCCGCCGAACAGCTTGTGGCACCGGCATCCGGCATCGTCAGCGCCTCGCACCACTTGCTGGCCGGGCAGGTGGTCGATGCCAAGGAAGTATTGTTCGAGATCGTCGATCCCGCTCGCCTCGCCGTGGAGGCGCTGGCTTACGATGTCGGCATCGCCAAGACCCTGGTATCCGCCAGCGCCCTGGCCGATCAAACGGCGCTGGACCTCAAGTTTGTCGGCGGCGGCCAGCAACTGCGCGAGCAGGCCTTGCCCCTGCTGTTTCGCATCACCAACCCTAACGCGGCAGTGGCTGTTGGTCAGCCGGTCAAGGTGATCGTCCGTATCGACAAAGGTGTCAAGGGCGCGACCGTGCCACGGGCGGCACTGACCAAAGTCGGCGCTGGCGAGACGGCGGTTTGGGTGCATACCGAGGCTGAGCGCTTCGTCGCCCGCCGGATTCGCCACCAGTCGCTCGACGCCGCCAATGTCGCCATCCTCGACGGACTGCATGACGGCGACCGCGTGGTGACGATCGGCGCCGGACTGCTCTCGCAGGTGCGCTGACATGTTCGACTACATCATTCACACCGCGCTCAAGCAGCGGCTGATCGTTCTCGGCATCTCGCTGCTGCTGATCATCTATGGCGCGATCACGCTGCGACAGATGCCGGTCGACGTCTTCCCCGACCTTAACAAGCCGACCGTTACCCTGATGACCGAGGCCGGCGGCATGGCCCCGGAAGAAGTCGAGCAACTGGTGACCTTCCCTGTCGAGTCGAGCATGAACGGCATGCCTGGCGTGACGCGTGTCCGCTCGGTGTCGGGCATCGGTTTGTCGATCATCTACGTCGAATTCGAATGGGGTTCGGACATCTACCGCAACCGCCAGCAGATCGCTGAACGCCTGAATCTGGTGCGTGAGGCCCTGCCACCCGGCATCGTGCCGCAGCTCGGGCCGATCTCGTCGATCATGGGCGAGATCCTGCTGATTGCGTTGCCGGCCGATCCCGATAAGATCAGTCCGATGGTGGTCCGGGAATATGCCGACTGGGTGGTGCGTCCGCGCCTCCTTACGATTCCCGGTGTCGCCCAGGTCATCCCGATTGGTGGCGAGGTACGGCAATACCGGGTGGAGATCAAACCGGCGCAGCTACAGGCGCTCGGCATCGAGCGGGAGAAGCTGGAAGCTGCCCTGAAGGACTTTGGCGCCAACACCAGCGGCGGTTTTCTTGAAGCCCAGGGCCGCGAATGGCTGATCCGCCAGATCGGCCGCAGCTCGCGTATTGAAGACCTGCAAAATCTCGTTGTGGCGACCAAGAGCGGCCAGCCGATCCTGCTCAAGCAGGTGGCAGACGTGAAGCTCGCCCCGGCCATCAAGCGCGGCGATGGCAGTTACAAGGGCAAGCCGGCAGTGATCCTGTCGGTGCAGAAGCAACCGGCTGCCGACAGCGTCAAACTGACCCGCGAAGTCGAGAAAGCAATGGCCGAGCTCGGCAAGAGCCTGCCCAAGGGATTCGAACCACCGTCTTTCCTGTTCAAGCAGGCCGACTTCATCGAGCACTCGGTGAATAACGTCGAGGAGGCGCTGCGCGACGGCGCCATCCTGGTGGCTGTGATCCTCTTTATGTTCCTGCTCAACGTGCGCACCACGCTGATTTCGCTGATGGCGATTCCGGTGTCGCTGCTGGCCACGGCGCTGGTCTTCCATTACTTCGGTCTGTCGATCAACACCATGACGCTGGGCGGATTGGCAATCGCCATCGGCGAACTGGTGGATGACGCGGTGGTCGGCGTGGAGAACGTGTTGCGACGTCTGAAGCTGAACCGGGCCTCTGATTCACCGCGCCCGGTGGCGGAAGTTATCGCCGCCGCGACGCTTGAAGTGCGTTCCGCCATCGTTTATGCGACTGTGATCATCGTCCTGGTATTCGTGCCGTTGTTTGTGTTGCCGGGCATTGAGGGCCGCCTGTTCACGCCGCTTGGCATCGCCTACATTGTTTCGATTCTCGCCAGCATGATCGTTTCGGTGACGCTGACGCCGGTGATGGCCTATTACCTCTTGCCGCGGATGAAGCAACTCCACGCCGGCGACAGCCCGCTGGTAATTTGGCTCAAGCGATGGGATGCGAAGCTACTGCACTGGTCATTCGGTCATGCGCGCAGCCTACTGGCCGGGGCCGTGGCGCTGGTCATCATTGTCGCGGCGAGCGTTCCATTCTTTCCGCGTTCCTTCCTGCCACCGTTCAACGAAGGCACGCTGACGGTCAATGTCCTGCTCAATCCCGGCACTTCGCTGGCCGAATCCAGCAGCATCGCCACCCTGGCCGAGCAACTGGTGATGCAAGTTCCCGAGGTGACGCAGGTCGGACGCCGTACCGGCCGCGCCGAACTCGATGAGCATGCGGAAGGCGTGCACTACACCGAAATGGATGTAGACCTGAAAGCCTCGGCGCGCAGCCGCGACGAGATCATTGCCGATATCCGGCAGCGTCTTGCCAGCCTGCCGGCCGCCTCCAACGTCGGCCAGCCTATTTCGCATCGCCTCGATCACCTGCTCTCCGGCGTGCGGGCCCAGATTGCGCTGAAGATCTACGGCGACGATCTCGATACTCTGCGCGGACTGGCGGCCGAGATGCGTGACCGGCTGGCGCGGATTCCCGGTGTGACCGATCTGCAGATCGAAAAACAGGTGCTGATCCCGCAGATCAAGATCCGCCTCGACTACGAGCAGGCGGCGCGCTACGGTGTGGCGCCCGGCAGTCTGTTGCGCGGGTTGGAGCAAATGATCGAGGGCGAGAAAATAACCCAGATCATCGAAGGCAACCGTCGCTTCGACCTGCTGGTGCGCTTGCCGGAGTCCGCGCGCGGGCCGCAGGCTTTGGCCGACCTGCTGATCGAGACGCCGACTGGATACGTGCCATTGTCCAAGATCGCCAGCGTCGAGGAAAGCGATGGCCCCAATCAGGTCAGCCGCGAAAACTCCCGTCGCCGTATCGTACTCTCGGCTAACACCGACGGCCGGGATATGTCGAAGGTGATCGCTGACATCCGCGCCGAGCTCGCCGCCAAACCTTTGCCCGAAGGCTATTTCACCGCTCTCGAAGGCCAGTTTCAGGCGCAGGAGCAGGCGGCAAAGCTGATTACCTTGCTCGCGCTGGTGTCGCTGACGATGATCTTCATGGTGCTCTACAGCCGCTACCGCTCGATGGCGTTGACCTTGATCATCATGGGCAACATTCCGCTGGCGCTGATCGGTAGCGTCATCGCCCTGTGGATATCCGGGCAGCCGCTGTCGGTCGCGGCACTGGTCGGCTTCATCACGCTGACCGGCATCGCCACACGCAACGGCATCCTCAAAATCAGCCATTACATCAACCTGTGCGCCTTCGAAGGCGAAACCTTCGGTCAGCACATGATCGTGCGCGGATCGCTGGAACGGCTGACACCGGTATTGATGACCGCGCTGGTGGCCGCCTTCGCACTCACTCCGCTACTGCTTTCCGCCGACGCCCCGGGCAAGGAAGTGCTGCACCCGGTGGCGGTAGTGATCTTCGGCGGCCTGGTCAGTTCGACCCTGCTCGATACCCTGCTGACCCCGGTGATGTTCTGGCTGTGGGGACAACGCCCCCTGGATCGTCTGCTAGCCGACCAGGAAAAAGAAAGTTTCTGACCCGTACCATCAACCAAGGAGAGTTCCATGAAAAAAGCCCTGTTCCTGATCGCCGCCGCCAGTACATTTGGTCTGGCGAGCCCGGCGTTGCTGGCCCATACCGATGACGTCCTGGATACCCAGAAGGCACCCAACGGCGGCCAGTTGCGCATGGCTGGCGTCTATCACTACGAACTGGTGGTCGCCAAGGACAGCAAGGACGCGAAGGACAACGCGGTGATCGTGTATGTCACCGACCACGCCGGAACAAAAGTCCCGACGGGCGGTGCAAGTGGCACGGCAACCATCCTGGCCGGCAAGGCCAAGGCGACCGCGACACTGGCTCCGGACGGCGACAACCGGCTCAAGGGGATGGCCAAGTACCTGTCAGCGCCGGACATGAAGGTCGTCGTGTCGATCACCTTCCCGGGCAAGGCAGCCGAACAGGCGCGCTTTACCCCGCTGGCCGCCGCGAAAGATGGGCACATGGATCACAAGCATTGATGCTGCAGGTCATTCCCAGAAGCGATGGCAAGAGGATGGTGCAGATAACAGAAATGTAATTTCCGGGTCAGCTTCCTGACGGGATGAATGGGTCAGACTGCTTCCATCCGAACAACCGAGGAACTCCGTCATGAAGCTCAACCGATATGCACTACTGTTTATCTCCCTTCTGGGTGCTTCCGCCGCCATGGCACAAGCCACGGTGGTCGAGGTATTCAAGAGTCCGTATTGCGGATGCTGCGGCAAATGGGTCGAGCATCTGCGGCAGAGCGGCTTCGAGGTCAAGACGCATGACGTGGAGGACGTGCCTGCGGTCAGGCAGAAGCTCGGCATGCCTGATCGGCTGGGCTCCTGCCATACCGCCAAGATCGGTGGGTATGTCGTTGAAGGCCACGTCCCTGCCACCGACATCCAGCGTTTGCTGAAGGAGAAGCCGAAGGTCCTGGGCCTGTCGGTTCCCTCCATGCCGCCCGGTTCGCCGGGGATGGAAAGTTCGAAACCGATTCCCTATCAGACGCTGCTGGTCCAATCCGACGGATCGACACGCGTCTTTGCTCAGCACTGAACCGCCTTTCAGAGGAGAACGTCATGAAAACCATTGCCGCCATCGCTTTCGTCGCCACCGTCGGTTTTTCTGTGCCGGCCCTCGCCGCCTCTGATCAGGGGGGGCATGCCGGACACGGCGCCATGTCCGAAACGTCGAAAGCGAATGCTGTGCTTACCGAGGGAATGGTGAAGAAGGTCGACAAGTCTGCCGGCAAGGTCACGGTGTCCCATGGCCCGTTGCCCAACGGCATGCCGGCCATGACCATGGTTTTCAGGGTCAAGGACATGGCATGGCTCGACCAGATGAGGGATGGCGGCAAGATCCACTTCGCCGCTGACCAGATCAACGGGGCGATGACGATCGTCCGCTTTGTGCTAGAGCAATAGCATGACCCGCCTGAAAATCGCTCTTGTCGCCACCTTCGCTGTACTCGGCTTGTTCACCGCGCCGGCCCAAGCGTTCGGCCCCATGATGTTGCTGATGATGCCCATGATGATGGGCGGTCATCAGCACGGCGGCGATACCAGCCATAAAGACTCAACGGCCGGGCATGCCGATGCGCCGCAGGCACCCGTAGACTCGAAATACGAACAAGCTGCGAACGACGGGGGGTCGCCCAGCAATCCGCCGGTTGTTCCGCAACACGCCGACTCGCGTGAAACACACCGGAGCGACGCCGAACACGGCCGATGAGCATTCGTATCCACCACATCGAGAATGCGCCCCCGGCATTACTCGATTACATGATTTACGGCAGCCTCATCGGCGTCGTCATTGCCTTCGTCATCGTTTTTCATTACAGCAGGAAGCCGCGACCCGATCAGAAAAGTAGCATCCAGCGCGCAAGCAGACGCAAGCGAAGCGCCAAATAGACAAGGTAGATAGAACAACAATGGACATGCTCTCCCATGCGCTTTGGGCAGATATCGGTCGAAGGGTGATATCGGACAATTCGTTCGAGAAGCGGCGTCTGATCGGCTGGCTCATTGCCGGAGCGCTACTGCCAGATATCTTTCACGCCATTCCCGTGTCGATATGGGCGCTGTTTGGCACCGGCAGTCCCTGGGACGCAGTACTTGCCTACGCGCTGGCCACGCCTGGAACCGAACCGCTGATGCCGGCGTGGGTTGTCGAGACTTCCCGGGTCGTGCATTGCAGCTTGCATAGTGCCGTCCTGGCTGGGCTTATCTCGCTCTTGATCTGTTCCGGCGGTAATATCGAATTGCGATATCTGCTGCTTGGCTGGTGGTCGCACATCCTGATCGACACCTTTACGCATTCCGCCGCCTACTACCCGGTACGGACGTTCTATCCCCTCAGCGAATGGAGCTTTGACGGCTGGGCGTGGAATTCCCCCGCGTTCATTGCGACCAACTATCTGCTGCTGGGTCTCGTCTATCTCGGGATCGGTCTTTCAAGGCAGCGTCCGTGGGAATCGCCGGGAAGGCAGGAAAAAGATATCGCGTAATGCTGCGTCGATTTTGTAGCATTCCGTTTTGATTGAAGCAAAGACATAACGTACTGTCCGATTTCAAAGGGAGGTTGTATGCGAAGCGTGACTAACACGCGGACTTTGGCGATGCTGTTGGCCTTGGGGATATTCGGCCCGGCTGTCGCTCAAGAACCGTTGCCGGGACGAACCTTAGAGAGTCTGCTCGACTATGCCAAGTCACGCAATCCCGAATACGCCGCCATGCGCCTGGAGGCGGAAGCAGCAGACGAGCGGGTCTATCCGGCCGGTGCCTTGCCCGATCCGGTTTTGCGTACCGAACTGCAAAACGTGACCAATTTCGGTGCCGAGTCCGGCACCAGCTTCAACCTGCTGCCGAGCCGCGTCGGCAGCACCAAATACACGGTGATGCAGTCGCTACCATTCTGGGGCAAGCGCGATCTCAAGCGCGAAGCGGCCGAAGCCGAGGCTCAAGCGGCGCAGGGCAAGGCCGGTTTGACCTGGACCGAACAGGCCGCGCGCATCAAAACGGCATATGCCCAGTATTTCTCCGTGGCACGGCTGATCCGGCTCAACCAGGAAGTTATCGACCTCATTGATCGCATGGAACGCATCAGTCAGGCGCGCTATGCCGGTGGCCTGGCACCGCAGCAGGATGCGATCCGCGCACAGGTCGAACTCACCTCCATGCGAAACGAACTGATCCAGATGGAAACGGAACATCACCACACACGTGCCCGCCTCAATGCGTTGCTGGCGCGTCCTGCCAAGTCGTCGCTGGCCGATCCAGAGCAACTGCGACCAGTGCCAAGCCCCGCCAAGCTTGACTATGTGGCACTGGAGGACCGGTTGCGCAGCAAGAATCCACAGCTGTTCACTGACGATGCCAAGATTCGTGCGGCCGAGAAGAACCGCGACCTAGCCTACCGCAACCGTTACCCCGATTTCACCGTTGGCGTCTCGCCGGTCCAGACCCGCAACCGGGTCAATGAATGGGAACTGATGTTCGAACTGAACATCCCGCTGCAACAAGAGAGCCGACGCAGCCAGGAACGCGAAGCCGAGAAGATGCTCGATGCGGCCAAGGCACGAAAGGAAGCCACGGCCAACCAGTTGCTCGCCGATCTGTCGGAAAACCTCTCCGGCATGGACGCCGCGCGCCGCGTGGAGCAGTTGGCTCAGACAAATCTGCTGCCGCAGGCGGAACTGACTTTCAAGGCCGCGCTGGCCGGCTACGAGACCGGCAAGGTGGACTTTGCCACGCTGCTCGATGCGCAGCGGCAGATCCGCAAGGCCAAGCAGGATGTCATCAAGGCCCAGGCGGAGCAGCAGGGGCGACTGGCAGATATCGAACGATTGATCGGAGAAGACCTATGAAACAGGGAGCGGGATTGGCCTTGGCGGCTATCGTGGCGGTTTCGGCCGCAGGGGGTGGTTATTGGATGGGTACGCGCAAGGGCGGCGACCACGGTGCATCGGTGACGCCGGCGCAGTCGGCGGCGGCGCCTGCCAGTGAAAGCAAGCTGCGCAAGCTGCTCTATTACCGCAACCCGATGGGCCTGCCCGATACATCGCCAACGCCGAAGAAGGATCCGATGGGGATGGACTACATCGCGGTCTATGAGGGTGAGCATAGCGACGAACCCGCTGCCGCCAACCAGATCAGGATCAGCACCGACAAAGTTCAGAAGCTCGGCGTCAGGACAGAGGTCGCGAAGTTGCGCTCGCTAGACCGCGTCGTCCGCGCCGCCGGCCGCATTGAACCGGATGAACGGCGTATCTACGCCATCACGCCCAAGTTCGAAGGCTATGTCGAACGCTTGCACGTCAATGCCACCGGACAGCCGGTGGGAAAAGGACAGCCGCTGTTCGAGGTCTACAGCCCCGAACTGGTATCCGCCCAGCGCGAATACGCGATTGCCGCGCAAGGTATCGATTCGTTAAAGGACGCCGGTGGCGAGGCGCAACGTGGGATGCGCCAGCTGGCCGAATCCAGCCTGATGCGCCTGAAAAACTGGGACATCTCCGAAGAGCAGTTGAAGGCGTTGGCAAAATCCGGCGAGACCAAGCGCACGCTGACGTTCCGCTCACCGGTCGCTGGCATCGTTACCGAAAAGAAAGCGCTCCAGGGTATGCGCTTCATGCCTGGCGAGGCGCTTTATCAAGTCGCCGACCTTTCCGCAGTCTGGGTGGTTGCCGACGTGTTCGAGCAGGACATCGGTCTGATCAAGTCCGGTGCCAAGGCGACGGTACGCATCAACGCCTACCCGGACAAAGCTTATACCGGTGCAATTACCTACGTCTATCCGACGCTCAATGCCGAAACCCGCACCGTTCCTGTTCGCGTCGAGGTGGCCAACGCCGGGCAATTGCTCAAGCCGGGCATGTTCGCCCAGGTGGAATTGCCGGTGGCTGCCAAGGGGTCGGTGGTGACGATACCCACCTCGGCCGTCATCGATAGCGGAACCCGTCGTATCGTCCTGATCCAGGCCGCAACGGACAAAAATGAGGGTCGCTTTGAGCCGCGCGAAGTCAAGCTCGGCGCCCGCAGCGATACCTATGTCGAGGTCATCGAAGGCGTCAAGGATGGCGAGCCGGTGGTGGTAGCAGCCAATTTCCTGATCGATGCCGAAAGCAACCTCAAGGCTGCGGTTGGCGGCTTTGGTCATGCCTCCCACGGCAGCGGGGCCGCGGCGCCGGCACAAGCCGCACCGGCCGCTGCTGTCGGTGCCGAGAGTCGTGAGGGTATCAAATCAGCCAGTACCGATCATCGCGGTGAGGGGAAACTCGACGCCATTGATCTCAAGGCCGGGACCGTCACCATTACCCATGGCCCGGTCGCCACGCTCAAATGGCCCGGCATGACGATGGACTTCACGCTGGCCAATTCTGGTTTGATCGGTAATCTCAAGCCGGGGGCGAGCATTGAGTTCACCTTCGTCGAACGCAAGCCCGGCGAGTGGGTCATCGTCAAACTGGCGGGAACCGGCGCGGCGCGCCCGTCGGCCCATGCCGGTCACTGATCCGCCACGGAAACGGGAAACGCTATGCTAGCCAATATCATCGACTGGTCGGGCAGGAACCGCTTCCTGGTTCTGCTCGCCACGCTGTTCATCATCCTCTGGGGCGTCTTCGCCGTGCTGAGGACGCCGATCGACGCTCTGCCAGATCTCTCCGACGTGCAGGTCATCGTCTATACCGAGTACCCCGGTCAGGCGCCGAAGGTGGTCGAGGATCAAGTGACCTATCCCCTGACCACCGCCATGCTGTCGGTGCCGAAATCCAAGGTGGTGCGAGGATTCTCCTTCTTCGGCGCGTCCTTCGTCTACATCATTTTCGAGGACGGTACCGACATCTATTGGGCACGCTCGCGCGTGCTCGAATATCTGAATTTCGCCTCCAGCCGCATGCCCAAGGGCGTCACGCCGTCCCTCGGGCCAGACGCCACCGGGGTCGGATGGGTCTATCAGTACGCGCTGCTCGCCAAGGACAAGACGCTGGCCGAACTGCGCACCATTCAGGACTGGTACGTGCGCTATCAGCTGACCAAGGCGCACGGCGTCGCCGAAGTCGCCTCAATCGGTGGCTTCGTACAGACCTATCAGGTCACGGTCGATCCAGTGAAGCTGCGCGCCTACGGCATTCCGCTGATGAAAGTGGCTCAGGTGATCCGCGACTCCAACCGCGACGTCGGTGGCCGGGTCGTGGAGATGGCCGAGACCGAGTACATGGTGCGCGGCGAGGGCTATCTCACAGGCCGTGGCGACATCGAGATGCTGGTCGTCAAGAGCGACAAGGGCACACCGGTGCTGATCCGCGATATCGCCCGGGTAGAACTGGCGCCGGACGAACGGCGCGGCCTGACGGAACTCAATGGCGAAGGTGAAGTGGTGTCGGGCATCGCCATGGCCCGCTATGGTCAGAATGCGCTGGAGGTTATCCATAACCTGAAAGCCAAGATCGCGGAAATCGGCCCTGGCCTACCCGAGGGCGTCACGGTGCAGGCTGTCTATGACCGCTCGGAACTGATCCACCGCGCAATCGACACCCTCACGTGGACGCTGTTTGAGGAATCGATCATCGTCGCCCTGGTCTGCATTGTCTTCCTGCTGCATGTGAGGAGCGCCCTGGTCGCCATTCTGATGCTGCCGGTTGGCGTGTTGATCGCCTTCATCGCCATGCGTTCGCTGGGCATGAATTCCAATCTGATGAGCCTGGGCGGCATTGCCATTGCCATCGGTGCGATGATCGACGCCGCCATCGTCATGATCGAAAACGCGCACAAGCATCTGGAGCGTCTGCCCGAGGGACATTCGACCAGCGATCGCGCCGATGCCATGCTCGCCGCCTGCAAGGAAGTCGGACCGGCGCTGTTCTTCTCGCTGCTCATCATCACGGTGTCGTTTTTGCCGGTCTTCAGCCTGGAAGGCCAGGAGGGGCGATTATTCTCGCCGTTGGCCTACACCAAAACCTTCTCCATGGCCGGCGCCGCGCTGCTGTCGATCACGCTGGTGCCGGTGCTGATGATGCTGTTCATTCGCGGCAAGATCATGCCGGAAGCGAAGAACCCGGTGAATCGCTTCCTGATCTGGGTCTATCGACCGATCATTGCCGGGGTGATGCGCTGGAAGAAGATGACCATCGCGCTGGCGCTGCTCGCCCTGGGCGTCTCGATCTATCCGGCCGCAAAGCTCGGTTCCGAGTTTATGCCAACCTTGAATGAGGGAACGCTGCTCTACATGCCCGCTTCGCTGCCGGGCATGTCAATCACCAAGGCAGCGGAGCTCATGCAGACGCAGAACAAGATCATCAAGAGTTTCCCCGAGGTCAGTTCGGTCTACGGCAAAGCCGGTCGCGCCAACACGGCAACCGACCCGGCACCAACCGAAATGTTTGAGACGGTGATCAATCTCAAACCTGAATCCGAATGGCGGGCCGGCATGACCACCGACAAACTGATTGCCGAACTCGACAAGGCCCTGCAATTCCCCGGTGTTGCCAATGCTTGGACCATGCCGATCAAGGCGCGCATCGACATGCTCTCCACCGGTATTCGCACTCCGATCGGCATCAAGGTTTTCGGCAAGGACCTCGGCGAAATGGAGAAGCTGGCCAAGCAGATCGAAGCGGCCGTGAAAGCCGTTCCCGGCACCACCAGCGCCTTTGCAGAGCGCATTACCGGCGGCTTCTATATCAACATCAAACCGGACCGCGAGCAGCTGGCTCGCTATGGTCTGGCGATTGGCGATCTTCAGGACGTGATCGGTACGGCCCTGGGCGGTGAGATGGTGACCACCACGGTCGAGGGGAGAGAACGGTTCGGCGTCACCGTTCGTTATCCGCGTGAGCTGCGCTCCGATCCGGAGCAGATCGCTCGCGAGGTGCTGGTGCCGACGATGGCCGGGGCAATGATCCCCTTGGGGCAGCTGGCGAAAGTGGAGGTGGCCAAGGGGGCGCCGTCGATTCGTACCGAGAATGCGCTGCTTTCCGCCTACATCTACGTCGACATCCGCGGCCGGGACATCGGTGGCTATGTCGCCGACGCAAAGAAGGCCGTGGCGGAAAACGTCAAGTTCCCGCCCGGCTATTACGTCACCTGGAGCGGCCAGTTCGAGTACATGGAGCGGGCTATTGAAAAAATGAAGGTCGTGATTCCGGTGACTCTGTTGTCGATCTTCTTACTGCTCTACCTCAACTTCAAGCGCCTGACCGAGACCTTCATCGTCATGCTTTCGGTGCCCTTTGCGCTGGTCGGCGGCGTCTGGTTGATGTGGCTGCTTAACTACAACCTGTCGGTGGCGGTGGCGGTCGGCTTCATCGCGCTGGCCGGAGTGGCAGCCGAGACGGGGGTCGTCATGCTGATCTACCTTGATCATGCGTGGGAAGCGGTGAAGCAAAAGTCGGCGCTGGCGGGACGGCAACCGGGCGCTGAAGACCTGTATGCAGCCGTGATGGAGGGCGCCGTTGAGCGCGTTCGACCGAAGATGATGACCGTCGTGGCGATCATGGCCGGCCTGCTGCCCATCATGTGGGGCACCGGAACGGGCTCCGAAGTCATGAGCCGCATCGCCGCGCCGATGGTCGGCGGCATGATTTCGTCGACAGTGCTGACGCTGGCGGTGATCCCGGCGATCTATGCGCTGGTCAAGGAATGGCGCTTGAAGCGCGGTAGCGAAGGTGTACCAGTTGTCGGATCTGATCAATAGGAAATCATGAAGGAGACACCATGTTCAAGACAGGTTTGATTGTTGCCGGTGCCGCCGTTATCGCCGGTTGCGCTCCTCATTTGCACCAGTTGCAGGCCGACTCTTCGCCGGCATTGGTCCGCGGTGAGTTCATCCACGAGAATCCTCGGCGCCTCACCCTGGCGATCGGAGATCGACGCTACACCGCAGAGGGATTCGAAATTCACCGCCACACCAATCTGGCTGAGCTGCAACGTCGCTACAGGAACACTAATCCCAAGCACTGGGATCGTGTTTCCGCAGGACTCGACAGGAGCCACGAGACGTATTCGGCCGAGCCGGCTCCGAAGTCGGCGGACGGTGCCGAACTGACCTGCCAGTTGGCCTGGGGCGCCGGCAAGACACCGCAAGGCGCTTGCCAGGACAAGGCGGGGGTGGAATATCAAGTTCATTTCGATTGAGATGGTTGAAACTCTTTTTCAACGCAAGCGAGATCGTGATGTCAAGAAAAGTTCTGGTGGCCGCGACGTTTGTCATGGCTGTGATACTCGGCGGTTGTGCCGGTAGCGGGTATTACAGGAGCGGATCGGGCGGTGGGACAAGTTCCGGCCATTCCCACTGACTTGTTATGCCATTGGCGATAAATCGGACGCGCCCTTCCGCATCCCATATGGACAAAACCGTTCGCCAAACGCTTGTGGCAGGGGTGCTCGTTGTGGCGGGCATCACCGCATATGCCCAGGGCTGGCAGATCCCAAAACCCAGCCCTGGCCTGATGCCGAATCCCGCCGTCGGCAAAGTGCTCTACGAAAAAAACTGTGCCTCATGCCACGGCATCGCGCTGAATGGTTCGGACAAGGGGCCGCCGCTCCTGCACCGGATCTATGAGCCGTCGCACCACGCCGATATTGCATTTCAACTTGCGGTCAAGAATGGCGTGCGTGCCCATCACTGGCAGTTTGGCGACATGGCACCCGTGCCGCAGATAACACCGGACGATGTGGCGCACATTACGGCCCATGTCCGCGTGGAACAGAGGAAGGTCGGAATTCAATAGGGGGTATCCATGGCACACGAGATTTCTGAGCATCATCACGCGCAAGAGGCTCCATCACCGGAAACATCCCTGGCTTCGCAGATCGATCCGGTTTGCGGCATGACAGTCAAGCCCGAGTCTCCCCATGCATCGCACTACCAGGGGCTGCACTACCGATTTTGCAGCGCCAAGTGCAAGATCAAGTTCGATGCCAAGCCCGCCCGCTATCTGGCCCCATCGCCGGTATCGGCTCCGGTGGTCGGTGCCGAGTATGTCTGCCCAATGCATCCAGAGGTGCGACAACCCGGTCCGGGCACCTGTCCCAAATGCGGCATGGCACTGGAACCCGTCTTGCCGCTGCTGGAAGACGACGACGAAAATGCCGAATACCGGGATTTCCATCGCCGCTTCTGGTACAGCCTGCCGCTGACGCTCAGCGTCGTCGCACTGGCGATGCTGGGACACCAGTTAACGTCGGTGTCGCCGGCCCTGCGAACCTGGCTGGAACTGCTGCTCAGCACCCCCATCGTGCTGTGGGCCGGCGGGCCGTTCTTCGTGCGCGGCTGGCAGTCCGTCGTTTTGCGCAGTCCCAACATGTGGACCTTGATCGGCCTTGGCACCGGAGCTGCCTTTGCCTACAGTGTCGTCGCCACTTTCGCCCCCGGCCTGTTCCCTGACTCGTTCCTGGCCCATGGCCGCATCGGCGTCTATTACGAGGCCGCCGCCGTCATCATTTCCCTCACGCTGCTCGGACAGATGCTGGAACTGCGCGCCCGCTCGCAGACCTCGGCGGCGATCAAATCCTTGCTCGGTCTGGCGCCGAAGACGGCGCGCCGGATCAGGGCGGATGGCAGCGAGGAAGACGTTCCCCTCAATCATGTTCATGTCGGCGATCTGCTGCGGGTGCGGCCCGGCGAAAAGGTGCCGGTGGATGGGGAAGTGACCGAAGGCGGCAGCGCGGTGGATGAGTCGATGTTGACCGGAGAGCCGCTGCCGGTCTCCAAGCGCGCCGGAGACAAGGTGATCGGCGCGACGCTCAATACCTCCGGCAGCCTGGTAATCCGCTCCGAAAAAGTTGGCTCCCAAACCGTGCTGGCGCAGATCATCCAGATGGTTGCCCAGGCTCAGCGTTCCAAGGCTCCCATGCAACGGCTGGCCGACGTGGTGGCGGGCTACTTCGTGATCGGCGTCGTGCTGATCGCGCTGTTGAGCTTTTTTGCCTGGGGCTTGTTTGGCGGGGAACGCGGCTGGGTCTTCGGGCTGATCAACAGTGTCTCAGTGCTGATTATTGCCTGTCCCTGCGCGCTAGGCCTTGCCACGCCGATGTCCATCATGGTGGCGACCGGCAAGGCGGCCACCCAGGGCATTCTGTTCCGCGACGCGGCGGCCGTCGAGCGTCTGCGTGAAGTGGATACGCTGATCGTCGACAAGACAGGCACCCTGACGGAAGGGAAACCCAGTTTCGAGCGGGCCGTGGCCGTAGAGCCCGGCCTGGAGACGGATATCCTGCGTCTGGCCGCCAGCCTCGACCAGGGGAGCGAACACCCCTTGGCTGACGCCATCGTGCAGGCGGCTCGAGCGCAAGGGCTCGCGTTGGACAAGCCGGAGCAATTCGAATCGTCGAGCGGCATTGGTGTGCGCGGCATCGTCGCTGGACGAAATGTGGTGCTGGGCAATACGGTGCTGATGACCCAGGAAGGTATCGATGTCGCCGTCCTCGGGAACGCCGCCGAAGCCCTGCGCCAGGAAGGCGCCAGCGTCATGTACCTGGCGGCCGACGGGCGCTTGCAGGGATTGCTGGCGGTCTCCGACCCGGTCAAGCAGAGCACGCCGGATGCGCTGGCCGCCCTGCGTCAGGCCGGCATGCGGGTCATCATGGCCACCGGCGACGGAGAGACTACCGCTCGGGCGGTCGGCAAGCGCCTGGGCATAGACGAGGTGCATGGCGAAGTCAAACCGGCGGACAAGCTGGCACTGGTCGAACGCTTGCAGCGGGAAGGCCGCGTCGTGGCCATGGCGGGCGACGGTATCAATGATGCCCCGGCGCTGGCCAAAGCCGATGTCGGTATTGCCATGGGCACGGGAACCGACGTTGCCATGAACAGCGCGCAGGTCACCCTGGTCAAGGGCGATTTACGGGGCATCGCTCGGGCACGCGAGCTGTCGATGGCCACCGTGGCCAACATGCGGCAGAACCTGATGTTCGCTTTCCTCTATAACGCACTGGGCGTACCCATCGCTGCCGGCATCCTGTATCCGGTATTCGGGTTGGTGCTGTCGCCGATCATCGCGGCGGCGGCCATGAGCCTGTCGTCCGTCAGCGTGGTGGGCAACGCCCTGCGTCTGCGCCAGACGTCCTAAGGGCGTCTTCGCGGGTGCATGCGTCATGCTTACGAAAATGTAATCGCACAGTCATTTCTGCGTCAGCCAGAGAGGCGCAAGCTATGTCTTGACTCACGGATATATCTTTTCCACCGGATATTGGAGCCTGGTCCGATGACATCAATCCTGAAGCGGCACGGTTTGCGCCCGGCAACAGCCAGTTCTTTCGATGCCGCTGAGGCCACAGCCAGAGTTGCCGGACTCCGGGGCGTCCTATCGGCGAACTGGAACGGCACCGAATTGGTTATTGAATATGACCTGCGCCTGATCTCTCTGAATCGAATTGAAGAGGTGGCCGTCGGCGCCGGAGTGGCGTTTCAGAGCGGATGGCATCGACTGCGGCGCGATTGGTGGAAGTTTACGGAAGCCAACGAATTGTCGAATGCCACCCGTAGCGGCGATGGGGCATGCTGCAATCGGCCACCGGCACGGCGGTGATGTATATCTGGAGAAATCATGGTCAATGAACAGCCGCAAGAACCGCATCTGAACGATCACGATCATCGCCATGCCCGCAGGATGGCGTGGGGTTGGTGGGTCTTTGCCGCCATCGCGCTCTTCTATCTGCTGGCCGAGCATCGCGCCCATCTGTTTGGGGCCTTGCCGTATTTGATTCTGCTGGCCTGCCCCGTGATGCACTTCTTCATGCATGGCAGCCACGGCCACCATGGCGGTGGAAACAACAAGGATGCGGGGCGCGAACCATGACGCCGGAGAACTACGAATACGGCCTGTGGTCCCTGGTACTGGTCAACTCGGTCTTTTTCATCCTGTTCGCCGCGAGTTTCTTCAAGCCGCAATCGAAACAGGACTGGCGAACATTGGGCATGTTCTCGGCCTTCCTTGTCGCCCTCTTTACCGAGATGTACGGTTTCCCGCTGACGATCTACCTGTTGTCCGGCTGGCTGACGGAGCGCTTTCCCGACATCAACTGGTTATCTCATGATGCAGGCCACCTGCCGGAAATGCTCTTCGGCTGGAAGGGCAATCCCCATTTCGGGCCGTTCCACCTTCTCTCCAGCATTTTCATCCTGGGTGGCTTCTGGTTGCTGTCCGCCGCCTGGCCGGTGTTGTACCGCGCGCAGCGTGCCGGCAAGCTGGCCAGCACCGGTCCGTACCAGTGGATCCGGCACCCTCAATACGCCGCCTTCATCCTGGTCATGATCGGATTTCTGTTCCAGTGGCCGACCTTGATCACCATGACACTGTTTCCCGTTCTGGTGATCATCTACGTCCGACTGGCCCGGCGGGAAGAGCAGCAGGCTCGTGAGGTTTTCGGCGACGCCTACCGGGCATATGTGCGGGCTACACCGGGGTGGTGGCCCCGGTGGAGCAGCTTTCTGGGTAGCAATCGCAAATAGCGATTCGTCGTTGATCAGGCGTGACCAGCGACAGCGATTTCCACTGGTGTTGCGTTACTGAACAGGTCCAGCACCGGGCAATGGGCATCGACCACCGCCTTCAGACGCGCCAGATCTTCCTTGGAGGCAGAGCTGTCAAAGCGTACTTCTCCAGTGACCCGACGAAACCCCGGGCGTACCCCTTCGGCTGCACCGAAAAAGCCGCGCAGATCCAGTTCTCCTTCGAGTCGAACGGACACATCACGCAAGGGGATACCCAAGGCATCGGCATGTAATCGATAGGTAATTTCCTGGCAAGTGGCGAGCGCTGCCAAGGCATATTCAACCGGATTGGGTGCTTTGTCCTGGCCACCGAGAGCCGGCGGTTCGTCGACTTCCACGCTGAAGTCGCGAATTTTGACTTCGCGGTGCAGCCCGCTTTTTCCCCGACTGGAGACATCGAAGCGGGCTACTGCCTGCGCTCCATCTCCAGACAACGCACTACGGGTGTCCTTGAACAACTGGGCAAAGCCTGTCATGACGCATTTCCTTTCCTTGAGAGTTCGTGTCACCGTATATCAAACGATGCGGTGGAAAACGACTATAGGGGCAGTGCAATTGCCGGACAAGCAACTTGTGGTGCAATGCTTATTCCCTGCGGCGATATACGGCAAGATGGGAATCACCGATAATCTTGCCAATTTCATACCTTCGCCAGCACCATGACTGACCCCATCGGTACGCTCATCACCCGTTGGAAGGACGATCCCCGCAGCACCTTTTCAACTTGGTTTCTGTGGTCGGAACGCCTCAAGAACTTTCGCTCCATCCGTCGCGGGATTGCCGAAGTCGTCCGGGATATCGAGGCTGGCACCTTCGGCAATGCCTATCGTGGTTCCTCGCTGGAAACGGTGGTGTCGTCGATTGCCGAGCAGCGGCAAATCTTCAAGGGGGCCGACCACGCTTTCTTGTGGAAACCGAAACTGCGAATTCCAGATATCTACGAACATCCCGAGAACCAGAAAGCATTTGCCCGACTGCTGCATACTTGTAATTGCTGCGATACCGAAGAGGCCATCCTCCAAGCCATCAATCAGATCGATTCCCTCGCCATCAAGGGATTGGGGCCGGCGGTTGCGAATCTGCTGTATTTCATTCATCCGACCTTGGTCCTGCCGTTCAACACCGCCATCGTCAACGGATATAACGCGCTGACCGGCGCCAAGGTGAAGCTCGGTCGCTGGTACCACTATCTGACGATGCGGCAGGGAGCCCTTGCTCTGAATAGCCGTTACCGGCAGCTGCTGTCCAATGATCTGGGGGCCTTGGCCGGCCTGCTGTTCGATGTTGGCAGCAAACGTTACCCCGCACCGCCGCTCGATGGCGACGAGGCTGCCGAACTGGCATGGCGGCAAGACTTGGTGCGAGTCCGTGAAGAATCCGCCGCGCAATCCAAAGCAGCCACGTCCGCATCGGCGAGCGATCAATCCCATACCCAGATTCAGGGCTGTCTGCGCGATATCGGATTGGCGATGGGGTTCTCGGTCTGGATTGCCGCCAATGACCGCAACCGTGTCCACGAGAGCGGTGTCCTGGGCGATGGTTGCCTGACTGTGCTGCCGGAGCATCTGTCTGGAGTGGCGGGCGCCGAGTCGGTGCGATTGATCGATGTGATCTGGCTGGACAAGTCGGCTGGCAACGTCGTCGCGGCCTTTGAGGTGGAGCACACGACATCCATCTACTCGGGCATCGTTCGCCTGCTGGATTTGGCCTATGGCAATGAACTTCGGATCTGCGAAGGCTTGTTCCTGGTGGCGCCGGATGGCCGCGAAAACGATGTCTTGCAACAGATTCGCCGACCGGCGTTTTCCAGGATCGGCGATCTGAATTTCCGCTATCTGCCGTATGGCGAGTTGCTCGGTCAGCAGGAATCCATCGTTCGCTTTGGCTCAGGACTGAAGCCGATATTTGCCATCTCAAAATCTTTGGCTCAGTAAGAGGGCCAGTTCCGGACCTGCTCGGGGATGGAACCGGCGGGGGCTTTCCTGTCATTCTGGTGACAAAGATGTAATCCGGCGGACATGCTTCCGTCAGCCCGCCAACCCTAAGCTTTCAGGAAATGCAGACAGGTCTGCCGACTCGGTACGCGTGTGGCTGCCTGCGAATTCGCTGGATTTATCGCTAGGGAGCCCGCCCATGAAAATTGAGGAACTTCGAAACCACTATCAATCCCAGCTTGATCTGATGGCTCGCATCAGTCGCGCAGGATTGGGATACTACGAAAAAACTGTTGAAGCCAATACGGCGACAGTTCGTCAGCTATTGGCGATGCCGATCATGGAGCCCTCGAATCAAGGAAATCTTGCCGAGGTGCTTGTCGCCGGTGGAAAGATCGCTGTTGCCCACTGGACCGCTTCCGTCTCGCGAGGAATCGACTTCCAGCGGCAGATATTCGTCAGCCTGACGAACAAGTAGAAATCATGGATACGCGCGCATCCTCGATCGACAGGAAGCACGCCTCCATCTGGCGTTCCGATTGCGGCCTGGCGATCTCCTGCATCGAGAAGATCAAGGTTCTGAACGAGAACATCGACGAACTCATCCAGATCGCGCAGGACGCTCTTGAGGACGGCCTGCTGATGGGCTGCTCGGAGGCGCAACTCCGGCAGGCCTTCCATGAAGCGATAGACCGCCTGATCAATCCTTATTCGCAAGCCAATTCCGACCGCAAGGAGGCCTAAATGGGCAAAAGCAATTCCACAGGACAAACCAAAACCGGCGAACAACCACGGCCAGCGAGCCAGGGCAGCGATGCTCTCGCGATTCCGCGCGAGCAGTTGATTTCCGAAGCCGCCTATTACAAGGCCGAGCAGCGCGGGTTCCAGCCTGGAAGCGAGATGGCCGACTGGTTCGAGGCCGAAGCTGACGTGGCCCGCATGCTTGGAGAATCCTCGGTAACAGGGGCTTGTAGCCGATGAGCGCATCTCAGGGGCTGATGGCCGCTGTAGCGAAGACGGCCTTCGCGAGCATTCCCGATGCCTGCCCGTTTTGTGGCAGTGCCCGAACCGCCTTGCAGGAAATCGAACTCGGCAGTTGGATGGTCGAATGTCTTGATTGCCATGCCACCGGACCAGTCAAAGCAGCGACCACGGCTGCGGAGCAGGCATGGAACTGCCGCCTTCCGTATCTCAGGCAGCTCGAACCGTTGTGATAACGAGAATGTAATCCGGCGGTCACCTTGTTGACGGCCACGCAAGAGCAGACTTTGTTCTGTCCGATTTTGATGGACACCTCGGATTCACCCCGCACTTACTTTTGGAGAAATTGCCATGAAACTGAAATCCCTTCTTGTAACGAGCCTGCTGGCGATGACTGCTGCACTATCGACAGGGGTACAAGCTGCCTCGGATACCAACACGGCTCCGGCCGCCCAGGCACAGGCTGCAGGAGCGCAAGGCGAGAAAGCCATGAAACCGCATTCCCACATGGAAGAGAAGACCGGCGTTCCGCAGAAGGCGCAGGAAGCCAAAGACAAGAAACCTGATCCGACCAAGGACAAGAATCGTCATCTTCATCCGCGGGACGGCAAGTAAATGATGATCTCGGGGCCCCCATCGGGGCCTCGCTTTTATGGACTACAACAAGCATGGCGGTCACGGCAACCGTTGTTCGTGTCGTTTGCTCGCCGAGGCGGTTGGCTGCAATCCCAAGGCAGTTGGCTACGCCTACTGCCATGCCGTTCTGATGAGGCGCTGGTTTGTCGAATGCAACCATGGCTGTTGCGACGAAGTGGTGGTCGCGGCTAGCGATGATAAATGGCATGACCTGGGGCCGATGGATCCAGTCAAGGCGATTCTGATCATGAACGAGTAAGGCCAATCATGCATTCCTCTCACGAAATCGGACATCCGTCGGCTGGGACTTTAACCTCCAGTACAGGGAAGATTTTCAATCATTCTTCCAGCATTTCGGCATCGGTTGCCGAGGAATCGTTTTCGCGAGTACTCGCCAGCGCGATTACCCACACTGCCACAATGACAGGTAGTGCCGCGCAATACGCCAGTACTCCTGGCGAGGAATTGCATCAGAGGCCGCTGACGGCAATCGTCGCCGGAGCCCACGGGGGTGGCGACAAGACGGCGGATGCGGACTTCCAGTCCTCCTTGATTGAGGCGCAAGCCAGGCATGGCAGCCGATGGCACCATGACCTGAAACCGATCGGGGCAGTCGAGGTGCCCTGAACATGGCGCCGATACCAGGAGTTGGCAGCGTGCAATCCGCTACGTCCGTGTCCAGTGGCGGCGGACATGGCGATCATCCCACCGGTCAATCGCCGCCGGCCTCGGGACAAACCTTTGCATCCGCGCTTTCGCAAGCCATCGGCCAGGTATCGAATGGCGGACACACAGGTCATGGGACCAGCCCCGGTACTACTGCACTCCTATCGGCCAATAGCTCGCATGTCACTGCCGGCGGCCAGAGCGGAAGCACGCATGCTCGGCATTTCACCATTGGAGAAAACCATAAAGGTGAAAACCACGGATTCCAGGAGGCGGCGCTCGGGGTCCGCACCTATCGACAACAGTTGATCGCCTCCAATATTGCCAATGCCGATACTCCTGGGTATCAAGCCGTGGATATCGATTTCCAGGAAGCGCTACGCATTGCCCGATCCGTTGCAAACACGCCATCTCTTTCGCTTGCCACCACGGCTTCAGGGCATATTCCGGGCATGACTCAAAGCAGCCCCGCGTCGTATCCCCTGAAATATCATGTTCCCCTGCAGCCAAGTGCCGACGGCAATACCGTGGAAATGGATGTCGAGCGCGCAAAATTTGCCGAGAATGCCGTGATGTGGGAATTTTCGCGTGACCGCGTCAGCGGGCATTTCAAGCACACGATGGAGATGCTCCAGAACTTGAAGGACTGAAATGACCGTTGGTTTGCCAGAAACGCCTAGCGAACTCCGCTGGATGCTTGCTCGCCGGATGGGCGTGGCGGCGATTGCCTTTGGGTTGGCTGCCGGGGGCGCATCGTATCTGGTCGAAAGCCATAGAGCAGAGCAAGGCGCGCTTGAGTCTGCTCTTGACGGCGCCAGGCATTTTGAATCGCCGGCCATGCAGTTGGCGATCAGCGCCGGTGCATCTGCCGGGCATGGAGACCTTAATCGTTTGCTGGATCGCAACCGGTTTATCGGCATTCGCGTCTTCGGCAATGACAAAAAACTGATCTACGAGTTTTGGGCAGACGTCCCGCCAGCGCTCATCTTGGTCGCCAAGTCCAGACAGCATGAATGGCCCGAGCGCGGGCGCAGCCATACAAGCTGGATCGAGGCGTCCGATGAACGATTGATCCAGGTTGTCTTTCCGTTATCCGGCGCTGACGGAGAGCTTGCGGGATATCTCGAAGGTATCAATCGCCTCGACAGAAAAACCCTGGAAGCCCAGCGAACCCAAATTCGCAGTGGCGCGCTGACGGCAGCCATATCGGTACTGATAACCGCGATTCTTCTCTATCCACTGCTGCTGGCCATGCTGCAACGTTCGGTTGGGCTGTCGCGTCGCCTGCTGGATTCAAATTTGTCGCTGATGCGTTCTTTGGGCAATGCGATTGCCAAGCGGGATTCAGACACCGACGCCCATAACTACCGGGTAACGCTTTATGCGGTCGCGCTGGCCGAAGCGATGGAACTGCCGAAACGCGAGATTAGCGATCTGGTTTCGGGTGCCTTTCTGCACGATGTAGGAAAAATCGGTATTCCCGACAGCATTCTGCTCAAACCTGGAAAGCTGACCGACGACGAGTTCCGGATCATGAAGACCCATGTGCTTCTGGGCATAGAAATCGTGGCCGATAACCAATGGCTGGTCGGTGCGTCAAGCACGATACGGCACCACCATGAGCGCTTCGATGGAAGTGGCTATCCCGACGGCTTGGCGGGCGACACGATTCCGCGCATTGCCAGGATATTCGCTGTGGTCGATGTGTTCGATGCGCTGACATCGGAGCGCCCCTATAAAATGCCGATGGGACTCGTCGAGTCGCTTGCCATCATCGAAAGCGACTCTGGCCGGCATTTCGATCCAGGGGTTGTGACAAGCTTCAAAAAGATCGCATCAGGCCTGTATCAAAAAATGGCTTGTTCCTCCGAGCACGAGTTGCGGCAGGCGATGAAAGAGGTTCTCGGACGTTACTTCAATACGCAGACAGCCCTCAAATAGAGAGCTGTCTGCCGCAGTCGGGCTTATCCGCCGCGATGATTGCTGTGGAGCAGTTCATCGACGCGCCAGATTTCGTTGCCATTCATGATGATTTTTTTCCCGTCCTTGGTTTCCATCACATGGCCGGATTCCATGTAGGTCGCGCGCCCGTATTTGTCTTCCATCCCCATCTTGCCGTCCTTGAAGATGTATACGGTCGAACCATCCTTCAGCTCGATCGCCTGTTTGACCTGGGTGTGGTCCACGGCGTAGGCAGATGCGGCGGCGGAACTGATTGCAACGATCATCAATACTTTCTTCAGCATTTTCTTTCTCCCATAAAAATAGAGGTAAACCACGGTATTCGTCATACACGCGAAGCCATTTTCACTTGCCCATCATTACCGATGGGTGGCCGGGTGATTACGTTGACGTAACCACCCGGTAATCAGATCAGCTGCCGATGTAGGCCGGATTTTCAGCGACGTAAACCGTCACGCCGTCAGTTCCCGGAACGATCTTGGAAAGCGGGAAGGGTGTCGTTCCGAGCGTATCGAACATCCATGTGACGCTCTTTCCACCGGCCTTGATTTGAACGGTTTCGAGGCGCGTGACATTCAGGTACTTGGTCCCGGCATCGATGCTCACCACACGCGCTGCGGCACCGGTGGATGCGTATCCGAAGGGAGCGAGTTGATTGGCCGTCGGTTGGCCTTTGGATTCCGAAACGTGCTGGAGCCAATGCATGCTGCCGCCTTCGGAATAGTCCTCGTGGGCCATTGCGGCTGTCGTGCCAATGGCGCTTAGGGAAGCGATCAGGGCGATTTTGGTAAGCGTGGTTTTCATGGTGTTCTCCTAGAGACGTTGGGTTGATCGCGCCGGATGTTTTTCGTCCGACGGTGATGCCATCTTAGGAAACGCATACCAACAGGAAGATGACCCGGAAATTACCTTTTGGTGATGCTATCGATGTTCGTGAGCGCCTCGAGATTTCTCTTGCACATTGGCGCCGTCAGGCGCATGATTAGAATGAACGTTCTAGACATGTGCCATTAGATGCCTTCCACCCTGCCTCGTATAGACGACTCGCGCCAGCGGGTGCTGGATACCGTGCTCGCGCTTTTTAGCACGCACGGCTACTTTGCTACTTCCCTTCAGGACATCAGTCGGGAATCCGGTGTCAGCATCGGATCGATCTACCATCACTTCGGTGATAAGGAGGGCATCGCCAGCACGCTGTATCACACGCTGTCGGAGCAAATGACCGCCAGACTGGATCGCGTGAATCGAAAAAATGGCAGCGTCCACGACAAGTGCCGTGCCATCGTCAAGATGTTGTTCGACATGACCGAGGCGGAACCGCTTGTGATGAATTTCATGCTCTATGCCAAGCACAAGGAATTCTTGCCCGGCGAACCACCGATCTGTTCCTCAAAGCCGTTTGCCCTGATGCGGGACATTGTAAGAATGGGCATGGAGACCGGAGAAATTCGGCGAATGGATCTCATGGTAGCTTCGACCAGTTTATTTGGCGGGCCAATTCGCATGATCATGGCCCGCCTTGATGGTGTATTGCCAGCGCAGTTAAGCCGCTACCTCGATGAGGTGTGGGAATGCGCCTGGCGATCGGTCGCCGCAGACTGATGCGGCGTTTTTTGTTGTCCTGATTAGAACGATCATTCTAGGAGATTGCCCATGAAAAGCCTTGCCATCGTTGTACGTGATGATTCCTACGACAAGATTCTTACCCCACTTGCCTTTGCTTACCTTACTGCGGCTGAAGGCGTGCAGGTGGACATGCTGTTCGTCAATTGGGCCGTCAAGGCACTGACCGCTGACGGCGCGGCAAGTCTCTGCATTGACGGACGACATGCCGTCGATGAGGCAAAAGTCCGTGAAGGTGTCGCCAAAGCCGGTTTGCCGACCGACATCTACGAAGTCATCAAGGCACTTAAATCGACGGGCAACGTGAACTTTTACGCTTGCAGTTTGGCTGCGGCAATCTTTGGAGTCAGTCAAGACAACATCATCTCCGAAGCCTCAGGAATAGTGGGGGCCGCATGGTTCCTGAACGAAAAGGCAGCCAAGGCCGACCACTACCAATATTTCTAGGAGCACGTCGTGGAAAACATCAAGATCACTACCACGCTAGACACTAGCGGAAAGTGCTGTCCGATGCCCATGGTCGAAGCAAATCGGGCTATCAAGGCGCTAGCGGTCGGCGACGTGCTGGAGATTGTCGCCACCGATATCGCGACACGCACCGACATTCCATCATGGTGCAATCGTCTTGGGTATACCTTGCTATCGCTGTCGGAACAGGATGATGTCCTACGCTACTATGTCCGAAAAGACAGTTGATCCGGAGGAACTCTGTTTCGGATGCGTGTTCTATCCACCGAACCTGCCGCGCGAAGCATATTCCCAGAAGGATTGGGAGTTGCTTCGTGCGCTGCAGTGTTCGTTTGAGCATGTGCCTGGAGGCGATGATTGCTTGGCGGTCAGAAAGACGAGTTGCAGCCTTATCGATCTCTCGTGAAAGAGTAATGTCTCGCGAGAGCTAGGCTTAGCAGGGCTGAACTACTCAGATGCGATATTTCCCGTGGAGGACTTTTCAGTTTGATGGCTCATGACATCTCGAAGTACGGCAGCTTCGCTTTCTTCTAAGGCGATTTCCGTACTCTCCTTCTTTCGTGCAGCCAAAATGGCACGCGTGGCTAATGTCCGGATCTGTCCAGCCAGTCTCAGAATCTTGCGCTTCCATTGATAGGCCTCGATGGCATAGTGTGTGTCGTCGATCAAACATGCCAGCCACAAGGTATCCATCGCGGCGATCAACTGATCGAATTCGCGGATGATGGCGAGGAATCGGATCGATCGCGGTGAGGTGATCTGAATCTCGATGGTTCGGGCATTGGTATAGCCAACCATGGTTTCGCAGCCATTCGCTTCGCTCATCTCCTTCATTCGAGCAATTTCCTGTCGAATTTCCTCCAGGGTTTTATCGAGTAGATCGTCCACCATCGTCTCGACAGCCTGTGCCTGCTCCTCGGTGCCGATGAAGCGCAGCACCACGGTTAGTGAGAACAATCCATTGGCGCACATGTCATAGCCACGTTCGAAGATTTGCTGGGCGTGCAAGGAATTCAGCAATGCCTTCTGGGTGATGAATGGCCGGCTGTTGCTCAGCCTGACGGTTGGAATGTTGGTTGAAAGCTTGTACGGACGTGTGGCCATGACTGTCTCCCGGTTGAAGTAGCCTCGGGAGAGTATTCAGGCCGTCACGGGTTCGGTGGCCGAAATGCGTCCAAAAAGTATGCATTTCGTCCGCACATGAAATTCGTCGACAGCCAGAATGCGCCCATCTCATGTCCTCCTTATGGCGGCCACGGTGAAGGTAGCTGGCCTTCCGAAATAAACAGCATTCACTAACCCCGGCGGGGATACCCCGTCAGGTACTGACGGCCTTCCTGCCAAATTCAACTTTTGTCAGGAGGTAGTCATGGCATCACTAAACAGAGTCACCCTCATCGGCAACTTGGGTGCCGACCCTGAGGTTCGCTACACGCAGAACCGCGAAGCGATCGCAACGATTCGTATCGCAACGACGGAGACGTACAAGGACAAGTCGTCCGGTGAAAAGAAGGAAATCACCGAATGGCACCGTGTCGTCTTTTTTGGTCGCACGGCGGAGGTCGCCGGCGAGTACCTGAAGAAGGGCTCGCCCGTCTACGTCGAAGGTCGCATCCAAACCCGCAAATGGCAGGACAAAGAGGGTCAGGATCGCTATGTCGTCGAAATTCTCGCCAGCGAGATGAAGATGCTCGGCACTCGTCCAGCGGATGACGATGCGCCCGACGTAGGCAAAGGCAAGCGTACCGGCAACGGTAAAGGCAAGCCTGCAGCCGCTTCGGGACCGGCATTCGAGGATGTACCCGACATCGAGCCGTTCTGAGTCGCACGTTTCTTGTTTCCCCACTGGGAGGTCTTCCTCCCTTGGGGGACAGGCCACCATCACTTTTGGAGGTTTGTTCATGGAGCGCGTCATTCTCGTCCTGGCCATGCTGGCAGGACTGCATCTGATCCTTTCGTTTCTTCAGTTTGCGCTGGAAGCCATTCGTGGTTCATTCCTGCGTGTTCCTCTCCAGGCCAAGGTCGAGGAGGTGGTGGCTGAAGTAGATGAAGTACCCGCCGAGGAACCGGTAACGGATTGGCGGCAGTACGACGTACCGGCGTATCTGCGTCGGAACGGAATCGGCAACGATTCCGGCAACACGGCAAAGGCTTCCTTCGAAGTCATTGCCTGAAGTTTCAACCCCAGCGGGGGCATCGCCTCCGCTAGGGGAGGGGTGCCCCCTTTTTTACTTCAGGAGGCATCTCATGGAACTCGTTCTTCTCGCATGCTGCATTTCTGGCTGGATCATCAGCCGTCCGATCGTTCGCGCGCTCGGTCTGTAGTTCGCAGTATTGCCTGTGGGGGTCTTCCCCGCAGCACAAAGCGCTTTTCTCGAAGAGCCTTTTGTCCTGCGGGGATCGCTCCATCTTGGATGCGGTTTTCGCCAGGGAATCTCAACAACCTCTGGAGAAAATCATGAAACTCAATCCCTATCTCGTTCGACTGTTCGACCCGCTGCCCATGGCCTTTGCCTGCGATCTCTATCAACGGCTGAGGGAAGGTAAGCGGGACATGGAAACCCGCGACATGTTGCTGAAGGCACTCGACATGGCGCGCAAAGCCGGAACCATCGAATGATTCCATCGCCCCGGACACTCCGGGGCTTTCCCGAGGGCGTTCCTGTCGAGCGCCCTGCGGAAAGCCAGATTTGATCGGACGGTTATCCGTTCGGTTGAAAAGCGGTAGCTGGCCGCTCCAAACAAACAGCATTTTTCAACCCAGCCGGGGACAACGCCCCGGTTCGGGTCGGTGCTTCCGGTATTCACTCTGGAGGCATCATGAAACTCAATCATCCCGGCCTGCTCGTCATGCCGGCCACGCAGTACCACGCAGACAAGGCTATTGGCCACTCGGGCATCGTCAAGATGCTCAAGAGCCCAGCCCATCTGCGCGAATATCTGGATCATCCGCATGCACCGACGCCCGCCATGGCGTTCGGTACCGCAGTGCATACCTATGTGCTGGAGGACGATCGCTTTGCCGAGGAATTTGTCGTGGCGGAGAAATTCGACCGCCGCACGAAGGAAGGCAAGGAAGCCGCAGCACGCTTCGAGGAAGCTAATCACGGCAAGATCGTGATTACGTCCGAGGAGATGGCTACGCTCACCCTGGTTCAGCGTGCCGTATATGCCCATCAAGGAGCGGCACGACTTCTGTCCACTGGCGATGCCGAACTCTCGGCGTTCTGGACGGATGCGGAAACGGGCCTCAACTGCAAGTGTCGGCCGGACTGGTTCAACGGTGAAGCCATCGTTGATCTCAAGACCTGCATCGATGCCAGCAGTAGTGGGTTCTCCAAATCCATTGCGAACTTCGGTTACGACATCCAAGCGGCGTACTACGTCGACGGGATAAAAGCCGTGACCGGAATGGAGCTTCCGTTCCTGTTTGTCGCCGTGGAGAAGGAGGCGCCGCACGCGGTAGCAGTGTATCGCGCTGATCCGGACGTTATCGAGATCGGGCGCAAGAAGTACCGGGCGGCACTTCAGCTCTTGAAGTGGTGCCAGGCATCGGGCGACTGGCCAGCGTACCAGCCGGGTGGCGAGATCGAACTGATCTCTTTGCCACGCTGGGCTGCCAACACGGAAGCCTTCGAGCTGGACGCCGCCTAATCCGCGGCATTTCTTTGTAGGTCATCAACCCCGGCGGGGATACCCATCCCCGTCAAGGGAGACAGGTGTCTTCGCCATTCTTCTTTGGAGAAAACCATGTCTCAAACCCTACGCAACATCCAGAAGTCCCGCCAAGGTGTGCAGTCCAACGTGGTGCCGTTCCCGGCCATGCTGGAGCAATTCAAGGGCGAAATTGCCCGCGCACTGCCCAAGCACCTGAGTCCGGATCGCATGGTGCGCATTGCACTGACCGCGTTCCGCATGAATCCGAAACTGGCCCAGACCGATCCCCGCAGCGTCTTTGCGGCGGTGATCCAGTCCAGCCAGCTCGGACTCGAAGTCGGGCTGATGGGCGAAGCGCACCTCGTGCCCTTCGGCAGCCAGTGTCAGTTGATCCCCGGTTATCAGGGGCTCATGAAACTGGCCCGAAACAGCGGCATCGTGCAGGACATCTATGGTCACGAAGTTCGCATCAACGACAAGTTTGACATCGTCCTGGGCCTTAACCGGACCCTGATGCACGAACCGTTGAAGAAAAACGGCTTCCCTGCCTCCGACGAGGAGCGGGGAATGATCGTGGGCTTCTATGCCGTCGCCGTGTTCAAGGACGGTACCCGCACGTTTCACGCCCTGTCGAAGGATCAGATCGAACAGGTGCGCGACAACTCGCGTGGTTACCAGATGGCCAAGAAGTACGGGAAGGAAAGTCCTTGGGATACGCATTTCGTCCCGATGGGCCTCAAGACCGTGATTCGCCGGCTGTGCAACCTGTTGCCGAAGTCGCCGGAACTGGCGATGGCGCTGACGCTCGATGAAGTGACCGAGCGCGGTGAAAGCCAGAACATCGGCATCACCGAAGCCATTGATGGTTCCTGGGCGCCGATCATCGACGAGGAAACGGGAGAAGTCATCCCGACCGCGACCGAGACCGGCGACAAGGGGAACAAGCCCGGCAAGGCCGAAACCACCCAAGCCGATGAGCGTAAAGTTTCCGGCAAGCTGTTGCAGGACACCCTGGTCACCATTGGCAAGGCAGCATCGACCGACGAGCTGGATGAAGTCTATGTCCGGGCTGAAGGCTCATTTGAGGGTGGCGAGCTGGAGCAACTGCTTCGTGCTTACCGCAGCCGCAAGGCAGCCTTGGCCAATTCGTCCTCCGCAGTCAGTGACATTTTCGGGGAGGAAGGCAAATGACCATGCTTGGTGACACGGAGTTCGGTGCCATCCGGATCTGTGCCAGGGCAGTGCGTGTGCTCGATAACGTCAGTTTCCTGACGATGAACAAGGAAGACGATGCCGCCGTTGTATTGGCGCGCAATCAGCTTTTGAGTGTCATCCAAGGCAACGGATACCAGATCGAGTATGAAACGTACCGCGTAATCAAGGCCGACAACCGCAACTAGGCGCAACGAATTACGGCGCTTATGCAAGGAGGCGGCCATGCACAGGGAAGACGGTCTGGTGCGTCAACTCAACCTGGCAGGCACGGCAGGAAGCGAAGCGAATTTTGGTGGCGAGCCCCCATGGACCGAGGATGAGATCCTGCGGCTGCATGGCCTCCTGCTGGAAAAATCGCTGCACGACCTGTTTGATCGCAGGGTGTCTACCGCAACGCGGTTAGACATCCTCGATTGGATACAGGTGCCACGGGCGGATTCGAGCGCATTTTCCTATCGGGCGTGTTGCCGTCTGTTTGGCCTCGATGCCGAAGAGATTCGGGATCAGGTGCTGCAACGCTACCGGCAACGTTACACCCATTAGCTTTTTGCATTTCAACCCCGGCGGGACAGTCGCATTCCCTCCCGGGGATGCGGTTGCCTGCTTTTTTTCATGGAGGCATCATGCAACTGCAAGCATCTATCAAGGTCGGGAACATTCTTCCCGGCCGAAATCCTCGTGGTTATTTCGATCCTGCCGAAATGACGGAGTTGGAAGATTCCGTCAAATCCAAGGGAGTGCTGCAGGCGATTCTGGTGCGGCCTCGCGATGCGGGACGGTACGAAATCGTCGCCGGCGAACGTCGCTGGCGTGCGGCGAAGAAGGTGTTCGGGGATGAGTATGAAATCCCGGCATTGGTGCGCGATCTGGACGATGGCGAAGCCGACGAGGCTGCGTTGATCGAGAACATCCAGCGTGCCAACATGAGTCCGACCGAAGAAGCCGAAGCGGCAGCCAAGATCCTTGGCCGCTGTCATGGTGATCGGGAAGACGCCTCACGTCGTCTGGGCTGGTCGCGGACCACGCTCGACAAGCGCCTGGCGCTGATGAACTGTTCGGAACGGGTCCGTCGGGCCTTGTCCGAGCGACGTATTCAGCTTGGCCATGCCGAGTTGCTGGCCGCAGTCACTCGCGACAAGCAGGACGCCGTCCTGGAGAAACTTCTGTCGCAAGCCAGTCTGCCGACGGTCGCCCAGTTTCGCGGGCAACTTGAGCAGATCTCGCGGGGCTTGAGCAGCGCGATCTTCGACAAGGGCGAGTGCACGTCGTGTCCCCACAACTCGGGGAACCAGCAGGCACTCTTTGGCGAGGCGATTGCCGCAGGACATTGCACCCACGGGGCGTGTTTTGATGGCAAGACCGAGGCGGCGCTGGACGCAAAGAAGGCATCTCTGGCCGACGACTATCCGACCATTCGGATCGTCCGACCAGGCGAGAACTTCACGCTCCTGCGGCTGGTTGCGGAGGGCGATACCGGTGTGGGCGAGGAACAGGCGAAAGCCTGTCGCGCCTGTAAGAACTTCGGTGCCGCGATCTCGGCCGTGCCGGGCAAGCTGGGCAATGTCTATCCCGACCTGTGCTTCGATGCGAGCTGCAATGCCAAGAAGGTGGCAGCGCGCATCAAGCAGGAAAAGGACAAGGCAACGTCGGCCGAAGGTGCTGCCAAGACATCATCCGGCAAGTCGACCGCCCCAGCCAAGTCACCCGGCAAGGCCGAAGCCAAGTCGGATGCCAAGGTCCAGGACTCGCAACGGGTCAAGGACTACCGGCTGGAAGTCTGGCGCAAGGCGCTGCGTCGTGAGTTGATGGGCAATCGTGACAACAATCTCACGGTGCTCATTGCCCTGGCGTTATCAGGCAATGCCCGCCATATCAGCGAGTCCAAGCTGGGCAAGGCTTTCGCTGCGATCACCAAGCAGGAGTTCACCAGCTTCGTGTTCAAGGCGGACGAGGCGGCACGCCTGGTTGCGCAGTCGGATGAAGTCGTTCGGGACAAGCTGTTTCTCGGACTGGCGGCATCGGCGGCGGACGGCATTGAGGAGAAGACTCTGGTCCAGATCCTCAGCTATCTCGAGATCGATCTCGGGCGGCACTGGAAGCTCTGCGAAGAGTTTCTCAAGCTGCTCACCAAGAGCGAAATCGAGGCGATGTGCGACGAGATCGGCTTGAAGGCCACCATGGGCGGGGCATTTGCCAAGGCCATGAGCGGCAAGAAGGACGACATCGTCAAGGCGCTGTTGAACGTGGCGGCTTTCCCCTACGAGGGCAAGGTGCCGCGGTCGATGCGTTTCGCTATCGCGTAAGACTGTTTCTTTCAACCCTTGCGGGGACCACGTTCCCCGCGCGGGGCGTGGTGCGCCTGCAATTTCACTTTGGAGGTACCACCATGTTTTTTCAGGAACTGAAATCGTTGTTGGACGGCTGCGCAGCACTGGCGGTCACCTTGTCATCGGCCAGGGATGGATTGATCACCGTCACGGTGCGACCCACCCCGAAAGATGCCAAGGATGCCGAGGTGCTGGCGATCCCGCTGGTCCTGACCGGAACGGCGGAGGAATTGGATGCGCAGTTCGTCGGCCTGCTTCGCAGCTTTGCCGACGAGCATCAATCGCTGGCCGAGCAACTGGAAGCGACCCGCAACATTCTTGAAGCGGCCAAAAAGGACGCCAGCAAGAAAGCGGAAGGCGTACTCAGGAAAGGCAGCGCCAAGGTTACGGCGCCGGCTGATAACGATGATGGCAATGATGACGAGACCGTGATGCCGGCAGCCGCCGACGTTCCGGTTGAAGACAACCTTTTCGCATGAGGAGGCGGTCATGACCATCATCGTTCAGAAGCTGCAGCGTTCGTTTGCCTACAACGGCATTGCCTTGCCCGATCCCGGAAGCGAGTTGTCGCCGGAGCAGGTGCGGGACGTTTATTCCGCCACCTACCCGGAGATTACGACGGCCTCGATCGAGGGGCCGGAGCAGAAGGGGGACCGGCTGCTCTATACCTTCCGGCGTGCTGTTGGCACCAAGGGGGTCTTTTCGGCCAATGCACCGCGAACCTCCCGGATCGTCGTGCGGCGGCGGGATGACGGCCTGAGCTATGTCGAACCGCAATCGGTGATCGTGACGCCGGTGGATCGCCTTTTCATCGCTTTCGGTCGATTGCTCAGGTGGCTCGATCGGCATTTGCCTGTTGTGCTCCACAAGGAGTAGGCGATGGTGTCGCTCAAGGAACGGCTTCAAGCCGCTGCCGATGGCGACTTCTCGCACTTTGAAGGCGGAATCCCGAATGAGGTTCCTGCCTTCGATCACGAGGAGATGAAACGATGCGTACAAGCCTTGCAACGCTTGGTGCTGCGGTCTCAAGCAACCGTGGCCCCCGGCGATCGCTGTCAGGTGGCCGCTTTCGTCCAGGCCCTGATCCTCTGAGCCTGCCTCAGTTTGGCAGAGGGCTCACGGTCAGCCTCAATCCCAGCCTTGATGTTCGTCGCTGGGCGAGGCTGGCCTTGCGCTGGCTGGAGGTAGGTGAGCTTCCTGATTCGGCGAGTGGTCTGCCGCCTGCGCTGGTGCAACACGCGTTGGCTTCGTGGATCAATCGCATGATCGGGCAGTTGCAGCACGTCGCCTTCGAGGCTCATGTCGCGGCATCGCCCGTCGCATTGGGCTACGGATCGCTGTTTCCGGATGCCAGTGAGGACGATGACCAGTGGTATTGGGCCATCCAGTCCGAGCAGGTCGAATGGCTGGGCATGAAGGATCGGCTGACTCGGATCGAGACGCACTGTCCCGGTTTGGGTGAGACCGCGCTGTATTGGCTGCAACGGGCTTCGGGGCGCACGCTGTATGCCCTGACGCCCCAATCGGCGCGCGATCTGTGCGAATACATCCACTGGCAGGGCAGCAGCGATCAGGCCGAATGGCTCGACGAAATGCGCTCGATGGGAATGACCGAAGAGGATCTGGAGGATGCAATTTCTCCGGATTGGTATGACGGCCATTTCCCGGACTGGGTGCTTCGCGCCAAGCCGGTGCTGGATGAGGATGCCCTGACCGGCATCCAGGCCTCAATGCCAGAAGTCACGCCGGTGGCCGCTGTGTTGCTCGAGATTGAGCAATTGCTGGCGGATGGCGGGCAGCTTCCCGGCCTGGATGGCATGGAAGTCGAGTGCGTCTATTTCGGGGCTTACCTGCGATGGGATGCCGATGACCCCGTGGATCGGGTGTTCGATGACTTTATCGAATACGCGAACTGCGCCAGCGATGGCTATACCGATCTCTTTGGTGCTGGTGCGGTACCTCTCGATGCCGAGGGGTTCCATGTCTGGCTCCACAAGACCGGTTTGGGGTTGCAGTTGCTGTCGTCACTGGATCGGTTGATCGCCCTGATCGCCGAACCGCTGTGAGTTTCCTTAACCCGGTGCGGGTGATGTCCTGCCCGCCGGGCTCGACGCGCCTGCGCCATTTCAACAAGGAGGTCGCGATGGCGATCAATGTCAATACGTTTTCCAGCGAACAGTCGTACCGGCTGACCCATGCCGTCCTGGTCTATCAGGATGCGCAACGGAAGCCGGCGTTCGTGTCGATTCATGACGTGGGATCGGACGATGGCAATCGTCCGGTAATTCAGGCGGGAGTTCCGGCCAGCAAGGCGGGACTGCTGGCGCTGATGCGGGTTCTCGATCCGGAAACGCTGCTCAAGCCGGCCATCAAGCCGGCACATGTGCTCGCAGAAGGGTCGGGATTCTTCGTCTGGTACAGCGCTCCGCAGGACAGGCAGGTCTGGTTCGACTGCAAGGAACTTGGGGCGCGCACGTCGCGGGTTCCCTGTCCGGGGCTTGTGTTCGTGGTGACCACGAAGGCATGGAAAGTGTTTGCGTTCAAGGGGCGGCAACGTCCCGATGCCGAGACACCGCTGTACGTCGCGCCATTCTTCAACGTCTGGCAAAACGGCACGATCTGTGTCGGCAGTGCCCGCGTGCCGAAAGGCGAGCAGGCGCACAACCATCTGGCCTGGGAGGAAGCCTTCTTCCGCTCCTACTTCACGCATCCGAACATCCATACCCCAAGGGGGCTGACCCGTTACCGGGCCGGTCCGTTTGCCTTGTGGCGGAATCTGCTGGACGGTCGCCTGACTCGCTTTCCGACGCGCACACTCGTTCCGACGGGATGGACGCTGCGGCAGGCCTTCGAGGCGGCCGTGCTGGAAGGAGATGCGTGATGGATGCGAGAGATGTCGCCTTGCAACACTCGGCCCCTGTCGTGACGGTGCCGCGTTATGGCGGATTCACGCCTCTGGTCGAGAATGGCCATCGCTTCCTGGTGACTGGTGACGGTCTTTGGCTTGAAGCACGGCGCCCCTGGTTGTACCTGCGGGTGCCGCTGGTCAGCCAGAAAAGCGTCCCCATGCCGTATGGCTGGGTGGGCCGTGAGATCTCCCTGACCTTCGGCAAGATTCCTCGCCATCTGGTCATCGAGTTCTACCGGTTCGCGCTCGATCGTTGCCCGGAGGAGTGTGTGGGATGGATCGTGTGGCATGCCGTCTCCGGCGAGATGCGGCTGGTGTTCCCGGCGGAAGAATCGACGGGATGCACGCATGTACGTTATCGCCGACCGCAACTCGACGACGACGAGCATCTGGTGGTCGACCTGCATTCCCATGGTTGTCTCTCGGCCTTCTTCTCGACGCAGGATGATCGGGATGATCGCGGGGAGTTCAAGATTGCCGGCGTGATCGGCAACTGCAATCGTGGACAGTGCTCGACGGCGTTTCGCCTATGCGCCAACGGGCTGTTCCTGCCGCTGGCATTCGATGAGACCGGTTTGAACGGTCAGGCAGGAGGGAACGATGGCTATCCATCATCTTGTGCCTGAACTGCTCACCCGGGAGGTGCGTGTCACCGTGGTCGGAGCCGGCGGGTCGGGTTCCCAGATGTTGATGGGACTGGCCCAGCTGCATACGGCCATGCTTGCCTTGGGACACCCTGGCGGACTGGACGTGACCGTAGTGGATGCCGACCATGTGTCGGAAGCCAATGTCGGGCGGCAGATGTTTTATCCGTCCGACGTGGGGCTGTCCAAGGCCACCGTGCTCGTCAATCGCATCAACATGGCGATGGGCACCGGCTGGAAGGCGCAGATGCGGCGACTCACCGCAGGCGAGAGTTTGCGCACCGATCTGGCGATTGGTTGTGTCGACAATCGTCTGGCGCGCAAAGCAATCCTGGAATCGGTGGGACGTGCTGGCGGCGGGTATTGGCTCGATCTGGGCAACCGCCTGCATGATGGTCAGGTCATTCTCGGTGTCGTGCCGGCGCGTTGGGCCAAGCCCGATGTGAACCGGCTGCCTCATGCTGGCGATCTTCTCCCGGAGATCGTCGATGAGTCGCAGGAAGCCGAAGATGACACACCATCCTGCTCGCTGGCCGATGCCCTCGACAAGCAGTCGCTGTTCGTCAATCGTGGGGTTTCGCTTTATGCCCTGAATCTGCTGTGGGAGTTGTTCCGCTACGGCCAGATTGCCTATCACGGAGTTTTCGTGAATCTCAAGAATGCCCGGACGACACCGCTTCCCGTCGATCCGGCGGAATGGTCCCGATTCGGCTATCCCAAGCCTGTGCGCAGTCGTAAGCGCAAAGGTCAGGGGCGCTGATGGCTGGAGCATTTTCCCGGTCCATGCGCTTTTGCGTGTGCCGGGCTTTCCAGAACGGGTTGGGAGATCGAACGGTAGCCCGCTGTGGAAAGCCCGAGTTTGGCCGTTCCCATAGGGGAAAGACTGAAAAGCGGTAGCTGGCCGCTGGAAACAAACAGCATTTCTCAACCCTGTGGGGGCTCGCTCCCGACAGGGTCGCTGCCTCCCGATTTTGACTGGAGGCACCATGAAGCAATACGAACGAATGCTGCGCGAAGCGATTGGCGTGGCAAGGGGATGGTCATGATGTTTGATCACTATCCCCGCTATGAAGGCTTTCGGGATACCCCGAGAAAACGCTCAGCCGTTCTGCGCAAGCAGAAGGCAGAACGCGAGGCCTTGCCGCTTTTCGCGGATCAGGTCGCGGCATTGCAGCTCTCGGTGGATGAAGTCATGTCCCGCCGTAAGCAGCGTGCAGACGTTGTCGAGGTCGAACAGCGCAAATTCACCGCCAAATGGTGGCGAATCGCCCGGCAGACCTATTTCGGTTTGCCGGCCGAGCAGAAAGCCAAAGTGCAGGTCCGCTGGCATCGCTGGTGGGGACCGCGCAATTCGAGCTGCCTGCTCTACCTGTGTTCGCAAGCCAAGGCAGAACAACTGTAAATCCTTTCGGCCTCACGGCCATCACCCGTCCGGGGACATCGCCCGGAAGGGATGGTGTCTCCGGCATTCAATTCTGGAGGCATCACATGTCGTATCGCATCGAGTATGACTGGGTGGCAATTCGTCTGCCCAAGGAACGTATCGAGTCTGCTTACGAAGACCATTTCATTCTGGCTTCGCTGGGCGGTGACAACAATGTCTATCGCTCGGACGGCAAGCGTCCGCGTCGGTGGTCCTGCATGGCCCTGGGCATGTCCTGGCAGGCCATGCAGACCGTCGTGGAGTTCGGCGCCGCCTGCGAGGGCGGGTCGCTCAAGCCCCATGGTCGCTGGATGAAGCCGGAAGCCTACATCGCTCGCCTGCGGCGGGTGGTGGCGGACGCCGTCTCATTGGAGGAAGCCAGAAATCGGGGAGTCCGGGTGTCGCTCTGTATCGATATCGACACGCAGAAGATGCGTGACCGGTACGACGCGGAGTGCCTGTCCAAATTCCGCGAAAACCGGACCGGGCTGGATCTCAACGGCAGCGGGGACGGTATCGAGCGCTTCATCCTCTCCATCGACGATGACGCCGACCTGTCGGCATTCATTCGCTATCACTGGCTGAGCGATTCCAAGCCCCTGTGGCGAAAGATCGAGGTCGGCGGGCGCGGCGAAATGTAGGACGTTGTCTTTGCATCACCCGGTTGGTTGTCAGGGCTAGCGCCTTCGACATCCGATCCACCGAAGTTTCTCAACCCTTCCGGGGACACACCCCGGAGGGGGAGCGTGTCTCCGGCTTTTCAGGAGAACCGCATGAAACTCAAGAAACTCGCGGAGGTCACGATGTGGCTTCCCGGATTTGCCCCTGACGATCCATTGCTGGCGGCAAGATGCACGGCGGAAATCATCGCCTTTCCCTTGGGCAACACAGTACAAAACACCGTACAGGTCGTCGAAGAGGGAGATTCGGACGATGTGGTTGAAGTGGTTGCCGACGTTCCGGCACCCAAGCCGCTTCGCTCGCTATGGCCCGCGCTGGATGGCTCCCTGCATGCGATGTTGCGTGGGGATGTCGGGAAGTTCGAGGCGAATCTCGCGGCGACCGCAGTGTTGTCGTTGCTTGATGCCGAGAACCGATTTCCGACCGGCGAGGAGCGATCCGTCCTCAATCGCTATACCGGATGGGGCGGGCTTCCCAAAGCGTTCAATCCCGAGCAAGACGATCCAGCGTGGCGGGCGCGAGCCGAGTCACTGCCGGATCTGTTGGGCGAGGATTACACGAGCGCCAAGGGGAGCGTGGTCAATGCCCATTACACGGCAGTCTTCGTGATCGATGCGATATGGGAAGCGGTGCGCCGACTTGGTTTTCGGGGCGGTCGCGTCCTCGATCCTTCGGCAGGTACCGGGTATTTCATCGGTGCAATGCCAAAGGATCTGGCCGAAGTTTCGGAAATCACGGCCATCGAAATCGACCGTCTGTCCTCGCGGATTCTGTCGCGCCTGTATGGGCAACACGGGGTTCGTACCATGACGATGGGTTTCGAGAAGGCGCGATTGCCCAAAGACTGGTTCGATCTGGTGATCTCGAATGTTCCGTTCGGGAACTATCAGGTGCCGGATGATCGGAACGTGTCTTATGCAAACTTCCTGATTCACGATTACTTCTTCGGGCGTGCCCTGGAAGTGACCCGTCCCGGTGGTCTGGTGGCGTTCATCACGTCGGCCGGAACGCTGGACAAGTGGGAGGATCGGGCGCGGCGCCATATGGCAACCCAGTCCAGGCTGTTGGGGGCGATACGTCTGCCGTCAGGGACGTTTTCGCAGATCGCCAATACCGACGTCACGACCGATATCGTTTTTCTCCAGAAGTTGGGAGCAGGCGAAAAGGCCGCGGACGACTGGATCAGCGTGGTCGAAGCGCCCTATGCGATGTGTGACGGCTACCGCCGTTTGCATGTCTCGAACTGGTATGTCCAGAACCCGGACATGCTGATCGGGCGCCTGGGCCAGAAGTCGAATGGCTATGGCTTGTCCAATGCCGCCATTTTCGATGGCGACATCGGCTGTGCCTTGCGTGAGCGGATTGCGCGTTTGCCAGAGGGCGTTCATCACCCACGGGCGGCGAGAAATCCCGAGCCAATGGGCAAGCAGCAGCGCGACATTCGTGTCGCGGCGCCGGAGTTCGTGAAGCCGGGCGCTTTCTGCTTTACCGACGATGGCCGTTTGGCTGTCTCGGAAGGCCAGGAGCTGCTGGTCATCGAGGGAACGGTATCGGCAACGGCTGCCAAGCGCATCGTCGGCATGATGGCGATTCGCGATGCGGCGAGGAAGTTGCTGCATGTCCAGCATCTCACGGATGACGATGGCCGTCTTGGCAGTTACCGCTTGGTGCTCAACATGGCCTATGACGGCTTTGTGGCGCGGCATGGCTATCTGCATGCCAAGGCCAACAAGCTGGCTTTCAAGGGAGACCCCGACCTGCCATTGCTGTTGTCTCTGGAGAATTACGATCCGGAGGGCGGCGTGGCGGAAAAGGCCGATGTCTTTTTTCGTCGGACTGTGGGGGTCGTCCGCAAGGTCGACCGCTGCAATACGCCGGAAGAGGCCCTGTTGGTGTCGCTGCATGAGCGCGGCTGTGTGGATGTCGCGTTGATGTCATCCCTGCTTGGGCAGGCTTCATCTGCGTTCCTCCCGGACATGGCGGATCGCGGTCTGATCTTCCTTAATCCGGAAACATCGCAGTGGGAAACCGCGGATGCCTACCTGGCCGGGAACGTGCGCAGCAAGCTGGAAATGGCAGAAGCAGCGGGCGGAGAATTTGTCCGCAATGTCGACGCCTTGAAAGCGGTGGTGCCTGCTGATCTGGGGCCGGGAGAAATTGATGCCCGGATCGGATCGACCTGGGTACCGGCGCGTGACTATGCCGAATTCCTCGATCAGTTGCTCGAGTGTGAGGGATGCACGGTGGAGTTTTGTGCGGAAGCCGGTGCATGGAACATCGATGTGCCCTGGCAAGGTGAACGGTCGGTCGCATCGACCCAAACCTATGGAACTGGACGGATATCGGCCGGCGAGCTGTTTGTCGTGACGCTGAACCAGATGGTGCCAACGATTCGGGATCGCGATCCGGTGACCGACCGGTATTTCGTGAACACGGAGGAAACCATTGCAGCACGCGAGAAGCAGCAGGCGCTCAAGGAAGCATTTGGCGCCTGGGTATTCGCTGATCCTGCTCGCTGCGAGCGCTTGGTCCGGCTGTACAACGACCAGTTCAATTCTGTGCGCTTGCGGGAGTTTGACGGGTCGGGCCTGGCTCTGCCGGGATTCTCCGAGGTGTTCAACCTTCATCGGCATCAGAAGGACGCTATCTGGCGCATCGTGTCTGGCGGGGTGAATACCTTGTTGGCCCATGTGGTCGGCGCCGGGAAAACTCTGACGATGATCTGTGGCGGTATGGAGTTGAGGCGTCTGGGAATGGCCAGCAAGCCGTGCTATGTGGTCCCAAACCACATGCTGGAGCAGTTTGCGGCGGAGTTTTTGCGAGCCTATCCCGGGGCCAATATCCTGATGGCGAGTAAAGACGACCTGGTCGGCGACAAACGCCGGACGCTGTTGTCACGGATCGCCACCGGGGATTGGGATGGCGTGCTGATTACCCATGCCTCTTTCGAGAGGATCAAGATGAGCGACGAGGCCATGACCTCGTTCATCGAAGCGCGGGTCTATGAAATCGAGTGTGCCATTCGGGCCTCGAAATCGCAGAAGCGGGGGAATCGGATCGTCAAGGAACTGGAACGGGCCAAGAAGATCTGGCTCGCTCGGTTGGAGAAGCTGGCGGCGAAGTCGAAGAAGGATGACATGCTCACGTTCGAGGAACTGGGTGTCGACTTCCTTTTCATTGACGAGGCGCACTACTTCAAGAACCTGTACCGGTTCACAAAGATGACGCGGGTCGCAGGACTGCCCAATGCCAACTCGGAACGTGCTTTCGATATGTTCGTGAAGACGCGGCATGTGATGGACAAGCATGGCGGCCGGTCGGGTGTGGTGTTCGCAACAGGAACGCCGGTATCGAATTCGATGGCGGAGATGTGGACCATGCAACGCTATCTGCAACCCGCGACGCTGCGGGGGAATCATGTGGCGCAGTTCGATACCTGGGCGGGCAATTTCGGCGAGTCGGTGACGGCCCTGGAGTTGTCGCCCGATGGTGGGGGATACCGCATGAACACGCGGTTTGCCCGCTTCGTGAATCTGCCTGAGCTGATGACGATGTTCCGTGAAGTGGCGGACATTCGAACGGCGGACATGTTGAAGCTACCGGTGCCGCGTTTCCATCTGGAGACGGTGACAGCGAAACCCACGGCGGCCCTGAAGGCGTTTGTGGCAACGCTGGTGGAACGTGCCGAAGCCATTCGCAATGGCACTGTGTCACCCAACGAGGACAACATGCTGGCGGTAACCAACGATGGCCGAAAGGCTGCGCTGGACATGAGGCTGGTAGTTTCTTGTGCGCCGGAGGCACCGGATGGGAAAGTGAGCCTGTGCGCCGAGCGGATTCATGGCATCTGGCGCGATACGACGACATTCCGCGGCACTCAGGCCGTGTTTTGCGATCTGAGTACGCCGACGGACGATGGACGGTTCAGTGTCTATCACGTCATACGGGCGAAGCTCGTGGAGATGGAGGTTCCGGGAACGGAAATCGCCTTCATTCATGACTTCGAGAGCGATACCGCGAAGGCCGAGTTGTTCAAGGCCGTGCGTGAAGGAAGGATTCGCGTTCTGTTGGGCAGCACCCTGAAAATGGGGGTGGGGACCAATATTCAGACGCGCCTGGTGGCATTGCATCATCTGGATGCGCCATGGCGTCCGTCCGACGTCGAGCAACGGGAGGGACGCATCATTCGTCAGGGCAACCTGAACGAGGAAGTGCGTATCGTCCGTTACGTGACGGAGGCCTCGTTCGATGCCTACATCTGGCAAACCCTGGAAACCAAGGCACGCTTCATCGCCCAGGTGATGCGGGGGGATACCGGGATGCGTAGCGCGGAGGATGTGGAGTTGGCGGCGCTGTCCTATGCCGAAGTGAAGGCACTGGCGTCAGGGAATCCGCTGGTCATGGAAAAGGCTGGTATCGATGCCGAGGTCGCCAAGCTGTCCTTGCTCAAATCCCAATGGGACAACCAGCGATGGTCAAACCAGAGGGAGTCGGCCACCTTGCCCGGTCGTATCGAGAAACTCCGGCAACGGATCGAGGCGATCGAGGCGGATATCGCTGATCGGGTGGATGTTCGTGGTCAGCGGTTTTGCATGGTAATCGACGGTCAGCGGTTTGTTGATCGTACGGAAGCCGGCAATGCGCTCGTTCGGTACTACGTCGATGCCAAGGCCAGAACCCGGAAGATTGGGAACTGGAAGACTGCGGCGGGCGAGATCGTCGTCGGGCAGTTTGCCGGCTTCGATCTGTCGGTGTCGATACCGACGGCGGGAGCCGATGGACCAAGCTTCCTGCTGAAGAAGCGGCGAGCCTACGTGGCACATCATTCCGACAATCCCATGGGGATGGTTCGGGTGATCGAAAACGTGGCCAATGCTTTGGAAGGCAGGCTGGCAGAAGTCCATGAATATCTGGCACGGGCAGAAAAGCGCCTGGCCGATATTCTCGCCGAGCTCTCCAAGCCCTTCGACAAGGAAGAGCGGCTGACGCAACTGCTGGTGCGCCAACGCGAGATCAATGCCAGTCTCGATCTCGACAAGGGCAATGCCGGCGCGATGGAAGCGGAAGCCGAAATCGCCTGATGAAGGTGTGATGGTGTGTTCCCGTTGCCCGAGATGGTAACGGTGGGCGCATCGGTTCAGCACTGGCATGGAGCCGTTTCAACGAACAGCCGAAGTCGAGCCGAAAAGGGCGCATTTCAAAATCCGAGAGGGCGACCGGGTGCGTAGCATCGCATCCAGTTTCCTCCCTCCTGTGTCCTCTTGCCCGGCGCGCACGTTCTGTGCGCCGGGGTTTTTCAGAACAGGTTCGATGTGCATTTCGAGCCTGCTGTGCAAAGCCATGAACATGGGATTCAGTCTGGCGCCGTAAGGCATCGGACGGACGTGTGGTAGCTGGCCACGAGAAAACAAACAGCATTCATCAACCCCGCCGGGGAGCCATTCCCGGTCGGGATCGCTCCATGCCGCGCGGAGATTTCCAAACGGAGTTTTACATGGAGGCATCGGCAATGAAGCACGAGTACGAGTACGAGACGCAGCAAGTCAAGGAAGACGCGTGTGGTCGCTGGGAGCGAGTGCTGCTCACCCTGGCGCCACCGCTGAAAGACGCCATGGAACGTAAAGGCAAGCATGTGTCTTGTCCGGTTCATGGCGGTCGGGATGGTTTTCGCGTGTTTCGGGACGTCGACGAGACGGGCGGGGGCATCTGCAATACCTGCGGCAGTTTTGCCAACGGCTTTGCGCTGCTGATGTGGATCAACGGCTGGGATTTTGGCCGTGCTATTCGCGAAGTAGCGGAACAGGTCGGCAGTCGGTCGCGTAAGGCCAAGTCACGAACAGAAAAATCCGAAGACGAGATTCGCCGGGAGCAGTTGAATCGCACCTGGCGGGAGTCTGTTCCGTTGTCGCATTCCAGCGCCGAACCGGCCCGCTTGTATCTGGCCCGACGGGGGTTGTCGGTCAAAGTACCCGAATCGCTGAGGTTTCATGCGGCGCTTGGTTATTTTGATGACAACCGCCTGATTGCAAACTACCCGGCCCTCATCGCGCAAGTGACCGGGCATGAGGGGGATGCCGTAACGATTCACCGGACTTACCTTGCGTCTGATGGCCGCAAGGCACCGGTAGATGCCCCCAAGAAGCTGATGCGCCATCCCTTGGCGCGACAGCTAACAGGAGGCGCCATTCGTCTGGTGCCGGCAGGAAATCGCTTGGCTGTGACCGAAGGGATCGAGACGGCGCTGGCGGTGACCGAGGCGATTGGTATTCCGACTTGGGCGACCGGCAACGCTCATCTTCTGGCGACGTTTCAACCACCGTACGGTATTGACCAAGTATTGGTCTTCGCCGACAAGGATCGGCCGTCGCAGCAGCATCCATCCGGACACGGACAGGAAGCGGCACGCGAACTGGTTACCCGGCTGTGGGCTATGGGGATTCGTGCGGGTGCGATTGCGCCGGCGCTCGATATTCCGGAAGGCAGAAAGGGAGTCGACTGGCTGGACGTGTTCGTTCATCAGGGCAAGGCGGGTTTTCCCGCGCTGGGCTGCGTCGAACAGGCGCTGCACCGGGCTGCTTAGGAGAACGCGCATGTACGGCGTCATCGATTTCAGTCTTATCGACACCATGCCGGGCGGTCAGGGGGCGTTCGCGCCTCCCGCTGGATGGCAAGGCGACTACCGGCAATTTCTGCGCACGCGCTTTCAGTTGGATTGTGGCGCGCGTCAGCATATTGCTGTGGTGGGTCGGCGACTCTTCATCAAGATCGAAGGCAAGCCCAGCGAGTTTCTCGGGCCGCATGCGGTTGAAGCCAAGGAGTTCGCGCTGTCGGTCTGGTCTGCAAAACGGAAGTAACCCAGTAGCAACGCGAAGGGCTGTCCAGTCCTTCCACTCACCACCTGGCTTCAGCCGGAAATTTCATCCCACGGGGAACGCATTGCTCCCCGACGGGAGCGGTGCCTCCCCATTTTTCATTGGAGGCACCACCATGCACGACAAGTTTTCACCATTGCTCAAACAGGCACTGACGGAGCCTGGCATCGTCAGCGCGGCCTACGGCCGTTTTCATCGCTTCAGTATCGGCAACCAGATTCTGGCAGCCATTCAATTGCAGGAGCGAAATCTGCCCCTGTCGCCGATCGCCAGTTTCAACCGCTGGAAGGAGCTGGGGCGTTCAGTATCCAAGGGACAGAAAGCCCTGTCGCTCTGGATGCCGATCACAGTCAAGCACCGGGACACGGAATCAGGCAGCGATTCGTCCAACGACAACATCCGTCTCCTGACGCTGTTCAAGTTGGCGCCTCGCTGGTTCAGTCTGGAACAGACCGAAGGCGAGGACTATATCGAGCCAACCGAGTCGCCCCAGTGGAATTCCGATGTTGCCTTGACGGGGCTTGGCATTACACAGGAGCCGTTCAAGTTCATGGACGGGAATGTGCAGGGCTATGCGTTGAAACGGCGAATTGCCGTGAGTCAGATAGCCGAGTATCCGCACAAAACGCGGTTCCACGAAATGGCGCATGTAGTGCTCGGTCATACCGAGGACGGCGATTGCCACGATGCCGCGACGATTCCCCGAAGCATTCAGGAGGTCGAGGCGGAGGGAGTGGCTTTCCTGCTGTGCTCCATTCTCGATCTGCCCGGACGCGACGAATCGCGTGGCTATATCCAGTCGTGGCTCGACGGCGAACCCTTGCCGGAGAAGTCGGCGCAACGGATTTTCAGCGCAAGCCAGAAGATCCTTGCTGCCGGAAAAACCGCTGACGGAGCGGGCGTGTTGCAGTAATCCAAATCCATTCATTCCACCCCGCGGGGCGACTCATCGCCCGCAGGGGGAGGGGCCGTCCTGCAATTCTTTGGAGGCACCCAAGATGATGAATCAAACCAACCGTGAGCTACTGGACATCCTGCTCGGATCGTCGGCGGCCAATTGTCTCAATCGCTCGCTGGCTGAGCTGTTCGGATTGCGAAGAATTTTCCCGGCAACTGTTTCCTGTATTGCCGAGGAGATTTCGACGTATGCCGTTTCCGACCGGCTGCTTGCGGCAAGGGAACTGCTGCGACGTGCGCTGGAGGAAACTTTAAGGGAACCTTCGGACTCTTTGGCATCGCCCGATGCTGTGAAAAGCTACTTGAGATTGTTTCTGGCGGGCCAGGAATACGAAAGCTTCGTTGCCCTGTGGCTCGATGCCCAGAACCGGCTCATTTCTGGAATGGAGATGTTTCGCGGCACGACCACGCAAACCTCGGTGTATCCCCGCGAAGTGGTCCGTACAGGCCTGAAGCTGAATGCGTCAGCCGTAATCTTCGCTCATAACCACCCAAGTGGCAGCGTAGAACCATCACGCGCCGACGAGATGTTGACCAACCAGCTACGTCAAGCGCTGGCGCTGGTCGATATCAAGGTACTCGATCACTTCATCGTGACCGACACCTCGACCATGTCCTTTGCTGAAAGGGGACTGATCTAGACCAAGAAAAACCCCGCCAAGCTGCATCGGCGGGGTTATTTTATGGCGTGAGGCAATGAAATGATTGTAATATCGTATTACAAACCATATGCACCATCGTAATGGCTAACGAATACGGCCCGAGAAGATGACCGTTCCCATCACAATGATGTCGGAAGTCAGTGGCAGGATGGAGTTTGGCCAGCTTGGGTTCAGTGCCTTCAGAAACTGACCCTCCGGCGTCTCGATGAATCGCCTGAGTAGTCCGACCTTTGGACCGACCGCAACAACATCGCGTCCATGAGTTGGCTTGACGGCAGGATCGACAAAAATCACATCGCCTTCACGATAACCATCGCCCCCGCCCATTGCTTCGCCGATGACCGGCAGGGCAAAGCTCATATCGCTATGAGGGATGGGGCAGATCAGTGCTTGACCTGGTGCGATGTCTTTCGACTGTGGGGTTTGAGTCAAGGTTTCCCAACGTCCAATAGGTACAGCACCCCTGTCGAATAGGCGGACTGAAATAGGGGCTTGACCGGTCAGTTGCTCCGGGGTGACGCCCAATACGCCACCAATTTTCTCCAAAGTCTCACGGCGAGGTTTCTTGGCCTTGCTGCGTTCCTTGAGGATGCGATTGATCGCAGGCTGGGAGACGCCGGAGCGATGCGCCAGGTCGGTCTGATTCAGGCTGTGCTTGTCCATCAGCGCTTCAAGAATCTCCGCGACGGGGTTCTGCCCAAGGAATGTTGCTTCCATAGTTGTCGTCATGATTTATTCCACGCGGCGGTTACATTGGTAATGATTGTAATATAAAATGCGCACTCGTGATCATTCATTGGAATTTTTATTATGGAACAGCGCGACATTCTCAAAATCAATCGGCAGCTTCTGCTGCTAACGCGGCAGATGGCCAAGGACAGCGATGCCGCCGAATTGATGACCGGTCTTTCAAAGCCCGTCATCGACAAGATTGCCACGCTGGACATGGAGGAGATCGAACAGCTGGCAGAGACTGTCGGTGTCTCGCTCTATACCTTGCGATTCTCCGATTCGGTATTTGCCAGGTTGCTGCAACTGCCACCAGATGCTCGAAGTACATACGCCGAGGCAACGCTGGCAGGCAACAGTCGTGGCGGCGCTACTTTCCCCTGAGGAGTTGGAAAATCATCGGATAGCCCATGAGCTGGTCAGGCTGAAGCTCAGGCTACCGATCGTGAATCACCTGACCCAGATTCACATCAAGCCGCTTCGGCTTCGCTGGCGTGCGATTCATGCCGAAAGCCCACCAAACGGCAGGCTTCCCGAGTCAGTTCGACCTTTCATCGTCGACGCATTTTCGGCGGCGGAACTGGCGAGTTTCACAGCAGTGTATCAACGACTTGGCGGTGCCGATGACAGCAAGATTTCTGCAACGACGCTGCTGCGGGCGAGGGAGATGCATCTACGGATGGCGCATCGGGATCTCGATATCAATGCCGCCTATTTCGCCGTGCGGGACGTTCGTGCCAAGATCGTCGAATGGCGGAGATGCGGACGCTGCCAGACCCACTATATCTTCGACATAAACGAATTTCACGCCAGATCCTGCCCATATTGCGAGTTGAGCAGCAGAGGGGGATCAAAGCCCGGATCTCAGCGATAAATCACAGACTGCCCTTGAGTCGCTGTATCAGCTTGTTCGCGACTGCCCTTTGATCCGCTGCTGACACATCCTCGATTGCCGGAGATTCGCAGACCGACTGCGGCGACGGTCTTTGAAAATCTCTGAGACCAAGCAAAGCCAGTATCCGCAGTCGTTCGGCCCGGTCTCGGAGCTGGACCTTCGACAGGTCCGCAACGAGGTCCGGGTAGATGCTGGCCGGGATTTTGACGACGACCCTGATCGAGGACACCTTAAGCCCCTATCCGCCAGAAACCGCGGGCATTGGCAAAAACCGGCTGATCGGACGTGGAAACTTTGAGATTCGGAAATGCCTCTCGCACCGATAGTTCAAAGAATCCTGCACCGCCACCAACCAACAGAACGATGTCGGCACCGGCGTTTTCCTTGCGGAGCGATTCCCTTAGCCGTGTGGCCACAATCGGCCCGACTTTTTCGGCAGCTTTTTTGAGGTACGAGGCGAAATCTATCCGCTCTCCAAACAATCGAACCTCAGTCTGATTCTGCCTGATGGCGTTTTCAAGCCGCTCACGCCCGATGTTTCCTCCGAAGTCATTGGCAACCAGCTTCGCTGCTTCATCCAGGATGACGGAAGAGGCTTCGAGGCTGGTACCGCAGGATTGACGGCGCAGCTCCCCATGGCTGATCAGCACCCAATCGACGGAGAAGAACCCGGGATCGACCACCAGGACTCGTGAATCTTCGAACTCGGATGCGTCGGTCAAATTCCAGACATGGTCGACAAAACCGCCGACCGGCTGCGGTACCACTTTGACTTGTTGGACGGTGATCCGTCGGCGTGGGGTGACCTGATGATCTCCCCGCATCTGCGACTGAAGCCGTTCACGGAGGTCGGGGTTCAAGTACTGATTGACCGGTAGGCCGGTGACGAGCATATCCACCTGGTCGAGTTCCGAAAGCAGCAATCCGGCATGAAAGAGTGCGCGATACGACTCTGTCGATGGATAGTCCTCGTGAAGTTCGCGACTCCACAATTCGGCACGGTCGGGCGATAGGCCTGCAACGAACGGGTTGCCATTGACCGTCACGCGCAGAAAGTCGTCTTCCGCCTTGCCGGATATTTTCTCGCCCAAGCGGTCTGCTGGCGCCGCGCCGGCAGGGCGCAACAGAACTTGTGGATTGTGGCCCGCCTTGCCAAACGCCAGCTTGAGATTGGAATAGCCAATATCGATTCCGAGCACATTCATTTCAGGTTCTCTCCCGTAGCACTTCAGTGACTGCCATGCCCGACATGGGTCATGAGATCTGGCAGAAGCACTGCAGGGCATTTCGAGACCGGGTGTAATGCCTGTGCTTGCGAAAGTGCATATCGAGTGCACCGCCAGAGCACCTGATGCTATGGCGCTCCCCGTAGCCACGGAATTTGAAATGCGCCCAAAAAGGTCACATTTCGAACGCGCAGAGACACGGATGCTTTTTACGATGGCGTCCGTTGAATCCGGAACAACAAGGGTTCCAGCGTCATGTCTGGGCTTGCTGTGGTCTCACTGGTACGACGGGTGCAAACGACGCCAGATTGCCGCGAATGCCGGGGTCGGGCGTACTTCCAGATGGATTCAACGGGCGATCCAATTCTCGGCGTGGCGAGAAACAGGTCGAAAGCCCCGCTGTGGATTGTGCGGGGGATGCAACCGGAGCTTAAAGCTTGGAGAGATGGTATGGATGAACGACTTGGGCAGGTTCGAACGATACTCAAAAACTACATTGGCGATCTGTTCGATCAAGCCTCCAACACGGCGGTCAGATTTGAACTTTTTACCGTCGAGGGAAACTCCCGCCGAAAGGGCTGGGACGACCAAAACACCCTGAAGTACCGCGTTCAGCTTAAGCAGAATACGCTCATGCTGGAATGGTATCAACGGGTATGGAAGCGCGATGCCAAGGGCAATCGGAGAACTGAGCATCATTACATTCGCAAGCGCAACAAGAACAAGCGCGGCACCGATCTCGTATATAGCTACGACATGGGCGACTTGTTCAAGTTCGCGCCTGAGTGGAGCCGTGAGCGGGTTATGGAGGTGGAGACCGAAGCGGCATCGCTCCGCCGTCAGGCCCATTACTGTTCCTCGATGCTCGTGATCCTCGGGCGAATGGAGCGCTATTTGGCCGATTGCACCGGAGAGTCGCTGCCAGAGGGGGACGCAGCATGAACATGCAGCCACGATATCTTGTGACCGATACGTTCGACTTGCGCATGCTGGCATCGCTGACTGTTGGCATTACGCTGAAAGAACTGTCTCTGGACGATGTCTGCGATCTGATCGAGAAAGCGGAGCAGGAACAGCGCATGGGCCTTCATGGCGGCTGGGCAGATGGTCTCAAGCACCCGCTTGCGACCGCGTTGGCACCCAACGGACCAATCCTGCTGGTGGCAAATCAAGTACAGACGGCACAAGGAGACGCGATGAGGTGGGTTCAGGTGGAAATAGTCGCCTGAGATTTCTTTGGGCACCGTTGCAAACCGGAATCCGGCCCTATTTCAAATTGCGACCAGGAAGGGCGCATTTCGGTCGCCGGTGAACTTTCCGTGCTGCTACAAGCGTGGGGACGATTTCGATGTACTTCTTCCCATGTCCATTTTCAATTTCTGCTGCGTGAGGATTCGCCTACCGTTGCGAGCCATAGATTTGCCATGACAGGCTCGGAACGGGTCCATAAGTTGATCGGGCTTGCATCCGATATTGCTGCCGGTGAAAGCGACGCCGAGTCCATTGGATTTCTGGGGCAGGCATTGGTGCAAACAACCTTGCCACATAGCGATCCCGGCGTTCCGTACTTCGAACGCTCCAGCGGGGCCGTGTCGCTGTCGATCATCGCCAACCCGAAATTCGGATTGCCTTTCGGCACGGTGCCGAGGCTACTGCTTGCGTGGATATGTACCGAGGCAGTGCGAACCAAGACGCCAGTGTTGGGTCTTGGTCGAAGTCAGAATGAATTTCTCAGAAAACTTGGAATGCGCACTGACGGCCGGGACTGTCTTCGCCTGCGCACACAATCGCTGAAACTGTTTTCGTCGATGCTGTCGATCACGTACCAAATCGAGGGGCGGTACGGTCTCAAGAACATGCCCATCGCGGATGAAGCGTTTGTGCTCTGGGATCCTCACCGACCCGACGATCGGATGCTATGGGAAAGCAGCTTGCGATTGTCGAATTCATTTTTCAAGAACATTACCGACTCTCCCGTGCCGATCGACATGCGTGTGTTGCGTGCACTGTCGAAATCGCCGTTGGCAATGGATATCTATTCCTGGCTGGTCTATCGAATATTTCTGTTGCGAGTCAAAAATCGGCCTGGCGTGATGATTCCGTGGACGGCCTTGAAGCTTCAATTCGGCGCTGACTATGGCGACAGCCCGCGAGGCCTGATCGATTTCAAGAAACGGTTCCTTCTCCGCCTGAAAGAGGCTCAGCTGTTCTATCCAGAAGCCAATGCCACGCCGCAGGATGCAGGTCTGTTTGTGGGCGCAAGTCGATTGCATACCCGGCATACCGGTGCCGCCAAACTATCAAGACTCTGACGACGGGTGTTCGGTGTAGCCCTGCTGAGAGATCGGGGGCCTTTTTTCCGTGTTGTGATTTTGATGATTTTTTTCCACAGAAAAAGAGGGGCACTACTTGCAATCTACTTGTAAACCTACAAGCAACTACTTGAGGCGGGCTGTATGCCTTGTCCCATAAGGGATCCCCGCCGATGGCCGGGACAGTTGTCACGTAATCCGGGGACAGATGTCACATGGTCGCGGGACAGATTTCACGTGGGCAAAATTTCGTGGCGCCGGAGTTACCCCGGCCCGTCGAGGATCCAGCTGAATTTGGCGATGAGACAGATTTCACGTGGATAACTTGTGCATCGGCAGGCGACCTGTGGATAACCGGGATTCGAAATGTGACCGATTCGGATCGATTTCGGATGTTGCATATTTTGGGAAATCCGTAAGATGAATTTCAGGCGGTAGCTTCCACCTCGATAGACATCGGGGATATCCGCCCGAGGTCGGCCGGCGGTGCCTCGCAATCAACACCGGCAATGCGAGGACTTGACCGCACGCTATACGGTGCCTCCATCGGGTCTGATCGCATCGCTTGCCCCACGATACGGGGCATAACGAATTCCAAGCAAGGGGATCATGATGAGTCTGGCAAAACCGGGGTTGATGGCATCACTGTGTTGGCATGGGTGGAGTCTTCTGCGACTGCGCGGCGACTGGAAGTCGATGCCGGATTCCAGGAGCTTTTTGGGTATCGTGTTGATCCTGGTATTCCTTGGCGGGATGGCAGAGCAGTTTGCGCGCGGACATGCGCTCTTGACCGCTGTCATCGTTACCGTTTCCTGGCTTGTGATTCTGCTGTGGTCTTCACGTCAGGACGGCAAAATCAACCGACGTTTGGCGTCCGCACTGGGCATCCTTTCGATCATGATCCAAGGAGGATTGATCCTGTCGACCTGGATGCCGGCGGCAGAGTGGCCGGCGGCAATCTGGTCGGGAATTGCCGTCATGCATCTGCTTTCTCAAGCATCCCAGGACGGCGCGGGAGCGTGGCGCTGAACGAGCTGGATATATGGCAATGGCCACGACATCCTCTCCCTATCAGTTTGAAGTCCCATGGCGACCGAACTTCGAAGCGCGCATGGCTGCGGTCTGGGCTTTGGGAGCAGTTTCGATTTTGCTCTTGACCACTGTGGCACCGATCTTTCGGGGATTCGGTGTCGTGCTGGGTATCGGTTGTGTCGCCGGCGCAACGGTGCGCAGTTTTCAGGCCTATCGCCGGAGTGTCGAAGATCGACGTCTCAAATTCTTCGGCAAGGAATTTATCGACCTGGAAGCCTTGCAGGGTAAATCTCGACAGGCCATCGCAACGAAGTCGTATTGGTTGGGACGCGGCTTTCCGTGGACCGATATCGAAGCGACCAAACTGCATACTCTGATGTCGATGGGAGTGGTTCGCACCCTTGGCAAGGCTGCTCAGCATGCAGAAGGTTCCTACTGGGTTCACGGTCTCGCCCCCGAGCAGGATATTTATTCCGAGTTGGCGAACCTGGTGGGCCACAGCCTGATCGTTGGTAGTACTCGGGTCGGCAAGACTCGCTTGTTCGACCTATTGATCGCTCAGGCCATTTTTCGCGGTGAAACCGTGATCATCATCGATCCCAAAGGGGATCATGGTCTCGCCCAGAACGCCCGTGCTGCCTGTGATGCCAGCGGTGAGGGTGACCGCTTCGTCTATTTCCATCCGGCACACCCGGATCGATCAGCGTGCATTGACCCGCTTCGCAACTGGAACCGCAAGACTGAGCTGGCCAGCCGCGTTGCCGCACTGATTCCTTCCGAAACCGGCGCCGACCCTTTCACTGCATTCGGCTGGAAGGTGTTGAATGACATCACCAACGGCATGATTGCCACTGGCCATCGGCCCAATCTGGTCCAGCTTCGGCGCTATGTGGAAGGAGGGCCGGAAGGTCTTCTGCAGCGCGCCCTGAAAGTCCATTTTGTTGCGAACGTCCGGGACTGGGAGTCACGTGCCTCGTCGTACATTCGGAAGTACAAGGATCGTTTACTCCAGGCTTATGTGGCTTTCTACCAAGAGGTTGCCATCCATGAAGCCCAGTCGGTTGATCTGGATGGCCTGATCTCGACCTACGAGCACAACCGGGATCACTTTCAAAAGATGGTGGCCTCCCTGATCCCAATTCTTTCAATGCTTACCAGCGATCCGTTACAGGAGTTGTTGTCTCCGGACTTCGAGCCTGGTCATGAACGCCTTGTGACCGACATGTCCAAGATCATCCGCGGCAACAAGGTGGTCTATATCGGTCTCGACTCTCTGGCGGACTCGACGGTTGGCAGCGCGATCGGTTCCATCATGTTGGCTGATCTCGCCGCGGTTGCAGGGGATCGCTACAACTACGGAATTGATACGCTGACGCCGGTGAATCTCTTCATCGATGAGGCGGCCGAGGTGCTCAATCAGCCGGCGATCCAGCTCATGAACAAGGGCGGCGGTGCAGACTTTCGGGTAACGATCGCGACGCAGACTTTTGCCGACTTCGCCAGTCGCCTCGGTGACGAAAACAAGGCTCGCCAAGTGCTGGCCAACACCAACAACAAGATCGCCTTGCGGGTACTCGATTCAGAGACGCAAAAATACATTGCCGAAGGTATGCCTCAGACCAAGGTGCGGTCGATGGCGCTGCGCTATGGTCACAATGTGGACACGCATATACACGATGAATACAGCGCGTCGTATCAGGAGCAGATTATCGAAGAGGAGGCTGACTTGTTTCCCGCAGCCATGCTCGGGGAATTGCCGCCCTTGCACTTCATCGCTCGACTTTCAGGTGGTCGAACCTTGAAGGGGCGTATCCCGATTCTGCTTTCGGAGCGGTAATGGCCCAGCGAAATGACTCTGGGATTGCCACGGTGCTGGCTATTGGAGTTTTCATTGCCGTCGTGGCTACGTGGGTCTTCATCCCTCCCGCAGTGATTCGGTCGGCCTGGATGACGGAGCGTGGCGAGGTCTATGCGCTGGCAGGGGAAGGTGAGCATGCGGTCTACGGTCAGGCTGTCCGTGGCCTCAACGATTCGATGGCGAAGGACTTCAAGGGCTTTCTGGCTGAGGCAGAATCCATAGGGCAAGGCCCCTTGGGAAACGCGAGTCTCAATCAATGGATGCGTTCGCGTATCGAGGCGACCTGGTTATGGATAGGTCTGCTGGTGTATCGGCTGCATGTGCTGATCGGGTGGCTTGTTCCAGGCATTCCACTTGCCCTCGTTGCCTATCTGGACGGACATTACATTCGGGAGATACGCAAGTTCTCCTTTGTTGCCCAAAGCCCAATCCGGCACAAGTTGGGGATTCGTGTCATGTGGGTAGCGCTGGTGGGGCTCTCCTGTTGGCTGTTGATGCCGATCCCGCTCCCCGCCCTGATTGCCCCGGTGCTGACGGTGTCTCTGTCTTATTCGCTCTGGCTGTGGGTGAGCAATCTACAGAAGCGATTGTGAATCGATGATGCGCTGCTAACGCCGATTTGCTTCACTACGATTGTTCAACGGTCGTTGATTTTCGAAATGCGTCCATAAAGGTCACATTTCGGCCGCGCAGGCAGCTGATGGCTCCCTACCATGCGGGCCATGAATCGCATTCTGGTCGCAGCCCACTTTCTGCTGTTTTCGCTTTCGAGCCAAGCCCATTGCTTTGAACAGGCCGGGGCGCGCTACGGCGTTGCTCCAGCGTTGCTGGAAGCCATCTCGACCGTCGAGTCCGGCGGAAATCCGCAGGCCCGGAATGTGAACCGGGACGGCAGTGAAGATCTCGGTCACATGCAAATCAACAGTCGATGGCTGGGGACTCTTGCCGCCTTCGGAATCGATCGACAGAAGCTGCTTGATCCCTGTCTCAACACACATGTCGGCGCCTGGATACTTGCGCAGAACATTCGCCGGCATGGATACGGTTGGGAGGCAGTAGGTGCCTATAACGCACGCTCACCGGCCAAGCGTAACGCCTATTCCCACCGGGTAGCTGCCCGACTAAATTCATGGCGATCCTGATGCGCATGCTGAGCCTCGGATCGGCATTCGCTCTGATGGGCTGTAGCACAGCACCTGAACTTCCAGTATCGGACCAGATCCGCCACGGCATCGGCTGGATAGATCGTCAATTCTCGACATGCGCAGAAGCGAACTGTCCTCGTCCCACGCAAAAGACTCTGGCCGTCATCGAGCGATCCAGAAATGCGACCAGCGTCTCGCCGCAACCACCACTTGATCCGGCACTTTCATCGCCGCTGACAAGTGAGCAGACCGATGAATATGTCATTCACTTCGATTTTGGAAAGAGTCATCTGACCGAGGCAGGGGCAAGGAAGATGAATGCTCTTCTGTCTGATGCAAAGAAATCGATCCGTATCGAAGTCGTCGGTCGCACCGATGACGTTGGTACCCGAGCGTTCAATGATCGGCTGGCGAGGCAGCGTGCCGACACCGTCAGGGATTGGCTTGTCCGACACGGGATTTCGGCATCGGTCAAGGTAGAAGCTGCGGGCATGTGTTGCTACGTCGACAGTTCTCGTACCGAAGCCGCCCGTCGTCAGAACCGGCGCGCGGAAATTCGTTTGGTGCATCTCGTTGCAAAGCGGGATGTGGTCAGCAACAGCAAGGGAGTGCAATGAAGTGAAGTTACCTCATACCCGTGGATTCATACGCGACATCGCCATCGCCGGCGGATTCATCGCCATCGGCATCCTCGCCCCGGGCTCGCCCATCGAGAACGGGTTTGAATCCCATCTGGGTGGAATTTCCGTTGGCCTGGGCCTGGGCTGGCTCATCAAGTGTTTTATCGATCTTCAAGGGGGAAGTCATGCAAAGCAGTCGTAATGCGTTGAAGGGCGCGCTCGCGCTCATGTTGCTGGTCGCCGCCACAGGCGCCATAGCAGGCACTACCGGTACGGAATTCCAGAGTCTCTATACCTGGCTCACCGGCCTCGTCCAAGGCTATTTCGGCAAGGCCGCTGCCGTCGCCGCAATTGGCCTGGGCGCGTTGTTTTCTCTGGCGCGGCTGAATCCGATAGCCATCCTGTCGGGCATCGGTTTCGCGGTGTTCCTCCAGTACGCCCCGACGATCGCCTCGGGCATCCTGACCGCGACGATCTGAGGCTGGCCCAGGCATGGACGAGATCGGCTATATCCCGAAGTCCCTGGAAGCGCAGGAGCGCTTCCTGTGGTGGGATTTCGACCAGGCGATCCTGTTCCTGCTGGTTATGGGCATGGGCGTCGTTTCCGGGGCGATGGTGGCCGGGATGCTCTTCGGTGGCGTGGTCGCCTGGCAATACGGGCGCATCAAGACGGGCAAGCATCCGAAGTTCGCGCTGCATGCCCTGTATTGGTGGCTGCCCAGCTGGATCGTGATCCGTGCCCGAGCGACACCGCCATCGCACTATCGGTTCTTTCTGGGCTGACCCATGAAGTTCAGCAAATTCACCGCCGAGCGGGACAACCAGCGCAACGAGATCTTGTTCATGAGAATCGCGCTCGCCGGCCTGGTTCTGGCGCTGCTGGCGAACGCGGGGGCTTCGCTCACCGTGGCCGGTTCGGAACGGACGATTCTCGTCCCCCCTGAAATCCACCAATCCTTCTGGGTGAGCGGGCAGAAGGTTTCCGTGGAGTACCTGAAGGAAATGGCGTACTGGTATGCCGGGCTCGCGCTGAATATCACGCCCCATGTCGCCGAGTACCAAAAGGACCAGTTCCTCAAATACACCGCGCCCAGCGACTACGGCAGGCTACAGGCCGAGTTTGGCGCACGGGTGGACTTCATCCGCAAGAACAACACCTCGACCCAGTTCTCCACGCAAGCCATGACGGTCGACGAGTCGGCCATGAAGGTGGCGCTCTCTGGCGTGCTGCAAACCTGGGTTAGCGACAAGAAAGCCGCGGAGAAGCAGACGGCCTATGTCGTCGGCTTTCGTTATCTCAACGGGAGACTCCATGTATCCGAGTTCAAGGAAACCAGCGACCAGGATCCCTTCGGGACCGCAAACGCTGCCACCAATGCGCAAGCCGCTGTTACTGGCCCTGTTCCTCGCTAGCGCCAGCTTGGCGGCGTACGCGGGCCAAACCCTGGAAGGCAGCCCGGACGATGGGCTTATCGCCACGATGTCGCGTAGCGAACCGAATCTGATCCGGATCGAGGGACGGAAGATTCGCCGCATCCAAGGGGTCGAGGGCGAATTCCAGGTGACGCCGGACAAGGACAGCGGCGTAGCCTATGTGAAGCCGGCTGCGGAGAAGTCATTTCTGACGCTGTTCGTTGCCGACGATGCCGGACGTCACTGGAAGCTGAATGTCAAAGTAGCCGATGTTCCGGCCGAGACCATCGTGATCCGTGATCGCAGCCGGCTGCGTCAGGAGCCGAAAGCGTTTGGCGCCGACGAATCACGCAATGGCGCCATTCGCCGCGTCATGCTGGCCTTGATGCGCGATGCGGAACCGGAAGACATGATCGCCAAGGACGCCTTGGACATCGTGCCGCTCTGGAACGAGGCACGCTTTGTCTTGGTGCGCATGCTGGAAGGTGCCCTGGTCGGCGAGAAGTACCAGCTGACCAATGTTTCCAAGCAACGGATGGTCATCGACGAGCGCGAACTTTATCGCCGTGGCGTTCTCGCGGTGATGGTCGAGACGCTGGAGCTGGAGCCTGGTGAATCGACTCAGGTCATGGTGGTGCTGGAGGGACGCGATGGCTAATCCGCCGTCATCCAGGATCGCCGGGGCCATTTCCCGTCTGTCGCCGAAGCATCGGCAATACCTGATCCTCGGGTTGGGAATCGGCTCTTTTCTGTTGCTGGTGTTTGGCGGTGTAGCCATCTGGGATAAACCGGTACAGCTACCCCAGGGAAGCAACCCGTCACGACCGCAACCGATGCCGATTGCCACCCCGGGTGCTCAAGCGGACCCCAGGGATATCTGGATGAGCAAGAGCGCCGAACAGATGCGGCAAATGGAGGACATGATCCAGGGCTTGCGCCAGCAGGTCGACACGCTCGACAAGAAGCCCGCGACCATAGCGCCGCCGATACTGACGTTGCCGCCACCGCCAGCCCCTATGCCGGCACAGGCGCCCATGCCACCACTGCCGCTGCCACCCGTGCCATCTGCGTTGAGTGGCACGAAGGAGGATCGCGCCATGGAACCGCCACCACCACCACGGTCTCCGGGGATAGCTTCCTTCGAAGTGAGCGATGCACGCGTGGTGGTTCAGGAATCGGCAGCCAAGCCGGACGCCAAACGCGACGCACGCAGTTATGTGCCTTCGGGGTCATTCTTTCGGGCAGCGCTGCTCGGCGGACTGGATGCGCCGACCGGCGGACAGGCGCAGAGCAATCCCCATCCGATCCTGATGCGGGTTCAGGACAACGCGTTCCTGCCCAATCGCTACCGCTTCAAGATCAAGGAGTGCCTGGTGCTGGGCGCGAGCCATGGCGACATCAGTTCGGAGCGGGCCTATATCCGGCTCGAATCGCTCTCCTGCGTTCGCCACGACGGCAAGGCCGTCGATGTTCCGGTGAAGGGCTACGTTGTCGGCGAAGACGGCAAAGCCGGGATGCGCGGCCGCCTGGTGAGCAAGCAAGGACAGGTGCTGGCCAATGCGCTGGTTGCCGGCATCGGCGCCGGCATTGGGCAGGCTTTTCAGCAAAGCGCGACCACGGTTTCCACCAATCCGCTCGGTTCTGTCGGCACTGTCGATCCTGGAAAACAGTTCCAGGCTGGTATCGGTACCGGAGTCGGCAAGGCGCTGGACCGCCTGTCCCAGTACTACATCACGCTGGCCGAAAAGATGTTCCCGATCATCGAAGTCGATGCCGGGCGCACCGTGGATGTGGTGTTCACCAAAGGCTTCTCGCTCGAAACCGAATCGGCAGGTGGAGCTCCCGATACCTACACCGATATCTGGCGGCGCGGCAGGGAAATCCAGAAAAAGCCGCTTGAGCCCTACCAGGCCAATTGACCTCGAACAGGAGTACGACTACATGAGCATCAAATTACCTATGGCCGTGCTCGGCCTCATTCTTGCCGTCGCCAGCTCGACCACCGTGGCGGCCGATGAGTCTGCTGAGGCACTGTCGGTCCGTCTCAGGGAGATATATCCGGCCACCAAGATCGAGCGGGTGCAGCGCTCTGAAATCCCGTCGTTGTTTGAGGTCGTGATGGGCAAGAACGCGGCATATACCGATGCGACCGGCCGCTATTTCGTTTTCGGGCACCTGTTCGACATGAAGGAACAGCGCGACCTGACCGCAGAGCGGGTGGAGAAGGCAGCTCGGGTTGCCTTTGGTGAATTGCCGCTGGCAGATGCCATCAAAATCGTGCGCGGCAAGGGTGAACGGGTGCTGGCGGTATTTTCAGATCCAGATTGCCCGTATTGCCGACGCATGGAATCGGAACTCGACAAGCTCGACAACATCACGCTCTACACCTTTCCATTTCCTCTTGACGGGTTGCACCCCGAGGCCAGGGACAAGTCGATCGCCGTCTGGTGCGCAGCGAATCCCGCGCAGGCGTGGGCTGAATTGATGAAATCGGGCAAGTCGCCGGCCAGCCGCAAGTGCGATCATCCGATCGAACGGAATATCCAACTCGGCCAGCGTCTGGGCATTCACGGGACGCCCACCTTGCTGTCGGCGGATGGCCGCATCCTGCCGGGCGCTGCACCAAAGGAGCGTATCGAGCAGTGGTTGCAGGAGAGTGGGCGATGAGCGTCGGCCAGACGCTGTTCGTCCCGCTCCTGCTCGGGCTGACTGGCTGTGCCAGCATGACCGGCCTGGATGGACAGGGGGGCTTTTCCTGCAAGGCGCCGGACGGGATTTCCTGCGCCTCGTTATCTGGCGTCTATGCCAATGCTGTGCAGAACAATCTGCCGGGGCAACGTCCTGTGGTCAAACCGGGCAATGTCTTGAATGCTCAGGCCAGGATCGATGCGATGGCTCCGCGCTCCGGCGATCCCTTGCGCAGCGCCCAGAAGGTGCGTCGCGTGTGGTTGGCTCCTTGGGAAGATGACGACGAGGTGCTGCACGATCAGTCCTATTTCTACATGGTTGTCGATTCCGGACGCTGGCAAATCGAGCACTCTCGGCGCAAGGCGACGGAAGGCTACCGCCCGGTTGTGCCGCCGAAGACATTCGCGCCGCAATCGCCACCAACCGGTGGACAGTCCCTGCAAATGGAGCGTGCATCGCCACTGAGCGGTGCAATGTCGCCGCCCCTGCTGCCCGGGGCGTCTGCGCGTTCGGCGCCGTCCATGCCTGGTGAGGTGGAGTAATGGGATTTGCGGAAATCTTGAGAGAGGCATTCTTGCCCGAAAGGAACGCCGAAGCCGATCGTTTGCCACGGCATCTGTTGCAGGAAATTTCACGGATGCCTCGCCTGAGCGGAATTCTTCCCTATCTCGCCTGGCAGGATGACACACGTCTCTTCGCACTGGATCAAGGAGGCTTTGGGGAACGCGAGGAACACGCCATCGGGTTTTGCATCGAGACGCTGCCGCAGACCGGTGCCAACGACGAAATGGAGAAGGTACTGGCCAGTCTGTTCGTGTCCTGTCCACCCGGTACTGGTATTCAAGTCTCGCTGTACGGCAGCCCGCACATTCTGCCCATGCTGAAGAACCAGGCCAATTTGCTACCAGCCTCTGCGATTGATTCCGATGACGAAGGTATTCAGCGTCGGCACAGCAACATCTTCCGCCTGCTGGCACGCCGCCGGATCGATCACTACCTGAAAGGCACCGCCGGATCGATCTTTGGTCATCAGACCTACTTGCTGCGAGATTTTCGGTCGGTCATCTCGGTCACCTTGCCGCTCGATCCCGAACTGCCGGCCGATGTGGATGAGGCCTTGCGCATCCGGGAAAGCATTCATGCCACTCTGAAGTCCGCCCATTTGCCTGGCCATGACTGGGGACCAGAGGAACTGCTCAACTTTGTCGGAGATTTTTTCGACCACTCACGGTTGTTTTCCGGGGGATCTGTGGCGCCGATCGAATGGAATGCCGATCAGCCGCTGCGCAAGCAGATTTCCAATCTGGAAATCGCTTCGCGGGTGGGGGATGGCGACATTCGCTTTCGCAAGGCCGGCGGGGCCGAGTCCGTCCTGCAGCTGTTTTCTGTCCGCCAGTATCCGCGATACTTCCGGCTGTCCGGGATGAACTACCTGATCGGCGATCCCTATCAGTTGGCCCTCGCGATGCCCTGTCCCTTCATCATCACCATGGGGGCGGTGGCACTTGACTACGAGTCGGCGCGTACGCGGGCGCAGATGAAGGCCGCACGGGCGACCCAGAGTGCTGGGTCTTATCTCGCCCATTTCCAGCCCGATCTGCAGGAGCGCAAACGCGACTGGGACATGGTGCTTAAGGCATTCGACAGCGGACGCACCGTGGTCGGGATGTATCACCAGGTATGCCTGGTTTCTCGGGTGGAGGACGCTTCGCGCTGCGAGCATTCCGTGCGCGCCGTCTGGCGTGCCCGCGGCTTCGATTTGACCAAGGATTTCTACCTTCAACATCAGGCGCTGACCGCAACCATGCCGATGACACTGACCCCGGCCCTGCAAAACGACCTGCGTCAGTTCGGCCGGATCAATACCAAGACCGCCGACAACGCGGTGATGACCTCGCCGCTGATCGCCGAGTGGAAGGGTACGCAGACGCCGGTGATGACGCTGTTCGGGCGACGAGGGCAGATCATCGGCTTCGACCTGTTCGACAACACGGGCGGAAATTTCAATTTTGCCGTCGCGGCGCTCTCCGGTTCTGGCAAGTCGGTGTTCGTCAATGAAATGACTTATCGCTACCTCGGCGCCGGCGCGAAGGTCTGGATCATCGACGTCGGTCGCTCCTACAAGAACCTGTGCGAGTTACTGGACGGCGAGTTCATCGAGTTTTCCGACGAGCGACAGAACACCATCTGCCTCAATCCGTTCTCCATGATCATCGATATCAACGCCGACATGGAGATGGTCCTGCCGCTGCTGGCCCAGATGGCCAGCCCGCGTGAGCCGCTCGATAACTACGGCTACACGGCGCTGGGGTCAGCCATCAAGCGTGTCTGGGACGCCAAGGGACGCTCGGCCACGATCACCGATATCTACGAGTTGCTCCAGACCGGTCGCCTATCCAGCGAAGGGGAATACGAGCGGGACCTGAGTCGCCTGGCGACGGCGCTGGAGCCCTATACCCGCCACGGCGTGTATGCGAGTTACTTCGAGGGCGATGCCAACATCCAGTTCGACAAGGACTTCGTCGTGCTGGAACTGGAGGAACTGAAATCCAAGAAAGACCTGCAATCGGTAGTGATGCAACTCATCATGTACCGCATCACTCAGGAGATGTACCGCGACCGCTCCCGGCGCAAGCTGGTCATCATCGACGAAAGCTGGGATTTGATGGGGTCGGGGTCAAGCGGCAGCTTCATCGAGGCCGGCTATCGGCGCGCCCGCAAGTATGGCGGGGCGTTCGGCACGATCACCCAGTCGGTCGACGACTACTACAAGAACGAAGCGACCAAGGCAGCCATCAACAATGCCGACTGGCTGTTCCTGTTGCGCCAGAAAGCGGAGAACATCGAGCGCTTGGGCAAGGAGGGGAAACTCTCTCTCGATGAGTGGCTGAAGCGCCAGCTTGGGTCCGTCAGTACCGAGCATGGAAACTTCTCCGAGATCTACATTCATTCCCCCATGGGGTCCGGTCTGGGACGTCTCCTGCTCGATCCCTTCTCGATGCTGGTTTATTCGACACGCGCTGAGGATTACGAGGCGATCAAACGCCTGCGCGAGCAAGGTTTGTCCGTGGCGGATGCCATCGAACAACTGGTGACTCAACGTGCAACCTGATCCTGAGAGTCGTGCCGTGTCATCGATCAAGCCCTACGTCCTGACCGGTCTCGCCACCTTGCTGGCGGGGGCATCAACTTGGTCCCGTCGGACGCAAGCTGCTCGACCCCGAGCACGGGTGGGACCAGCATCTGGAATCTCTTGAGTCGCTGTGGTTGTTGCATTGGCGTCTATGTACTCGTGCGGCGCTGGCAGCCTGGTCAGAGGTTTTTGGTGAGGGGCGACTGGTGCGCTTTGACCGCCAGCGGCTGGTCGCGGCACTGGCCCAACGGGCCGAAGGCTCAGCCAGGCCGCTCGCCGCCAGCACGCTGGAGCAGCATGCAGCCATCTTTCTCCAAAGTTACTACCAAGCCGAGCGTAGTGGCGACGACACCTCTTGGTGCCCGCTGCAGGATCTTGCATTGCTGCGTGCCGCCAAGGAAGAAGATGGACGTATCGTCTTTAACACCGATCTTCGCGCACCAATCGGTTTGAGCCTGCGCGTATTTGCTATTGCGTTAGTGGAGTTTGTGGCTTCATCTGGACAAGGCTCTTCATCTGTGGATTTCCATCATCTACTCAAAGGGGTGAATAGCCCCGGGGTCGTCTTCCGCTTAGATGAACACCAGTTGCGCGCTTTCGTGGAGAACGTGACACAAGGCCCCTTGCGCGATGCAGTGCGTTTCGTCGATACCTCCGACACGCAAAGCGTTGTACTTCACCGCGACCGCGTCGATCCGTACTACATACTGGATGCACACGAGGAGACTCCTATCCATGCTTAAACGAATCATCGATGGACTGGAGCTGAACGCGCACCACACTCGCTCAATTTCGCTGAGCCGCGACCTTCACGACGATACGACCATCGCCAACTACCTGCCTACGCCCAATGCCGTCCTGGCGCTCAAGCAGATCGGTACAGCGCTTGCGGAGTGTCGGCCTCAGCGTGCCTGGAAAGTGGTTGGTCCGTACGGAAGCGGTAAGTCGGCGCTGGGGATTGTGCTTGCCCAATTGCTCGCTGGTCGTGACACTCATCCTGCAGCCTCGGAGATGCTGCGGGAAGCCTCCGCTTCTGTCGCCGACTTGTTTGCAAGTTCCAAGCGTTTCGCATTCGCGATCGTGGGAGCGCGGCTGTCCATCGGATTAGCACTGGAAGCGGAAGTCCATCGCGCACTGGAAGGCTGGCACCAAGGCAAAGGGGCCAACGCCATGAAGCGCCATCTGAGCGAGCCGGGCCTCTACAAGGGGCGCCCCATCAACGCGGTTGCCGGGGAACTGATGCGCGATTTCGTGTCTGTAGCTCGAGCACAAGGATTCTCTGGCACGTTGCTCTTGGTTGATGAAGTGGGCAAGTTCGTCGAGCACGCCGCGATGCACCCAGAAGCAGGGGATCTGATCGCACTTCAACAACTGGCTGAGGAAGCATGCCGGCAAGGGGACGATTCTCTCGCGATGGTTTTGCTTCAGCACCAGCACTTCGCGAGTTACGCGGCAGGCATTGGCCGCGCTCTGGGGGAAGAATGGCACAAGGTCGCGTCGCGCTTCGAGGAGATTCCTTTCGACGAGCCCATCGAGCGCTACGTGCACTTCGCGACCCATGCGCTAGGGACTAAGCTGACGCTTCACCGCGATCCCAAACTCGTGAATGCCGCACGGTCTCTATTCGGAACGGCGCTAGATCAATCCATCCTTCGGGCGCCGACCCCCGCTGACCGTCGTCTGTTCCAGCATCCCGAGAAACTTTATCCCCTCCATCCGCTGACGCTGGCTTCGCTGGCCGTCGTCTCGAAACGCTATGGTCAGAGCGAGCGCTCATTTCATGCCTTCCTCAACAGCAACGAGCCGGCGGGGCTTCGGGATTTTGCGCAGGTTACCTCCGTAGAGGGATATCCCTGGTATCGCTTGGCGCAGGTGTTCGACTATCTGGCTTCGGGGAATGGGCTACGCTTTCGCGATCTCGCTGCAGAGCGTCGTTGGGCATTTGCACTCATCAGCATTGAGAGGCAGGCGAAAGACGCGGACGCTCTGGTGGCACTCAAGACCATCGCCGTGTTGGAGTTGGTGCAGGCACCCCTCGCGCTACGCATTACGCCTGAGTTGGTCGCATTTTCGCTCGGCAACCTCGAAGTCTCTGAGATACGGGAGCTACTTGAGCGCCTGGTAGACCAAGGCTTGCTGATCTGCCGCCACAACCGTTCCGAATACGGTTTTGCCGTATCAGATGCCATCAACATCGAAGCGCTCTACGAGCAAGCGGCCCAGGCGGGCGACGACGAACTCACTGTGCGTGGTGCTTCGCACGCGCTTGGGAATCGGTTGGTTGTGGCCAACAAGCACTATGACCGCCGGGGAACGATCCGCACACTAGCCATTGATGTCGGAACAGTCACCGCATGGCCCCATGCAGGCGCCAACAGAAGTGATTCAGACGGGCAACCTGACGGCTGGCTCCGCCTGATCCTGGTGACGGCGGACTCACGGGAAGAGCGACAAGCCCTGGACCGCGTACGCGACGCGGACGATCCGCTCAGCGTGCACTGCTGCCTGTCATTGTCCGCTCAGGGGCGTGCGGCACTCGCAGAGCTGGCGATCTGGCTGGCGGTGCAGCGAGAGGTGGCTGCCAAGCGGCTCGATCCCTGGACCAGCCAGTACGTCGAGAGCCGCCTCCATCAGGCCAAAGAGGATGTCGATGCACTCGTGCTGTCCGCGTTGGCGTCTAATCCGGGGCGCATTGGCCCAGTGTATTGGCACCAGGGTGAGGTTGTGCCGGACAGTGAGTCGATGAACGTCGGCCAGGTGGCATCTTGGATGTTCGAGAAGGTCTTCCGCCGTGCTCCACGCATCATCAACGAGCTGATCAACAAGGATCGCCCCGCTTCCGCTATCGTCCTTGCGCGTCAACGGTTGCTTGACGCTCTGCTCGCGGGTTCCGGTGGAGCCACACTCTTTCGCGACAACGAGTACCCGCCTGAGCGGCTAATCCACGCCACGCTGTTGCGCGACACGGGAATATGGCAGGCCGACGGCAACGACTGGGAGCTTGTTGAACCCAAGCTTGGGGCTCGCGTCGACATCTGCGCACTCTGGACTGAGATTTCGCTCGTCCTGGCGAGAGACGAGGCACCCACGTTCGAGCAAGTGCTTCAGGAGCTTGCTGCTCCGCCGTTTGGTGTACGCAATGGTCCAGCCGGCGTATGGGTCACGCTTTACCTGATAATCCATCGCAGTCGCTGCGCAGTCTTCGAGCGCGGCACACTGGTGCTGGAACTCACGAGCGAGCACCTTCAGCGCATGCATCGGAATCCGCACACGTTCACGTTGCGCGAACTCCCGCAGGCGCAGGGCGGCCACAATTTGTTGCGTGACTACGGTGCTGTGCTTGCCTCACTTGGGGCCGTGCCCAGCGGCGAGGCGACATATCTGGAGCTGGCCCGAGCGCTGTACCGCTGGTTCGGAGGGCTGTCGGATTTCACTCAACAGACAGGACGAGTCAGCAAGGATGCCGCGTTGGTTCGCTCGGCTTTGCGCAAAGCACAGGATCCGATCCAGCTGCTGACCTCGACGCTGCCTAAAGTATATGCCCAGAGCAAGGGGAAGCACCCTTTTCAGGAATGGCTGTCTACGGCGCTGATTGATCTGGGTATGAGCCAACGCAGGCTGCAGGATGCTGTCGTCACAGAGCTGGGGCAAGCGTTTGAGATGATCGGCTCGCTTGGCAAGATCCGCAGCCAGTTGCAGTCCGAATGCTCTGGTACCGCTACCGGATTGGCAGACGCCCGACTCAAGAGCTTTATCCTGCGTTGCACGGACTTAACGCTGACGGACGAGAAGTGGCTCGATTCCGTGGCCAGTCTACTCGTCCAGCGCCCTTTGGACACATGGACGGACGAGACTGTCGTCAGTTTTGCTCAGGCTGTGACGGACATCTCTGGCCACTACCGACGCTGGTTGCGTCTGGTGATGCAGCGCAAGGGCGCACCGCGCGCCGCTGAACGCTTCATGAGCCTGACGCTCACCAGTGCTAGCGGGCAGGAGTCCGCGTTACTGGTCGCCACGACCGAGCATTCCACCCGGCTTGCACACAACGTGTTGGACCTGCTCGCGCAGGATGCCGGTGCTGACCCGCAGACTGCCGCTGCGGCACTGGCGCAGGCGCTGCAGAACCTGCAGATGACGCATGCACCGACGAATTCCACCGAGGAGAAGCACCATGACAAGAGAGAAGCGGGCTAGACATATTCTCAGCTTGTCTGGCGGGAAGGACAGCGCTGCGCTGGCCATTTACCTGCGTGACCGCGTACCTGAGATGGAATACATCTTCAGCGACACGCGCAAGGAGCTTCCCGAAACCTACGAGTATCTGCAGCGCATCTCGAACTACCTCGGCAAGGAAGTAACGCATCTCAATGCGGACGTCGGGTTCGATCACTGGTACGAGATGTACGGCGGCATGATCCCGTCCAATCACCGGCGCTGGTGCACGCGGGCCTTGAAGCTCAAGCCTTTCGAACAACATTGCGGCGACGACGAGGTCGTGAACTACGTGGGGCTGCGCGCTGACGAGGACCGCAGTGGCTACATCAGCCACAAGCCAAACATCAAGGCGGTTTATCCGTTTCGCGAAGACGGGCTGGTGCTGCGCGACATCGAGGAGATCCTGCGGACCTCCGGCGTTGGCATGCCGCCATATACACGCTGGGGCCGCACCCGCTCAGGCTGTTACTTTTGCTTCTACCAGCAAAAAATTGAGTGGGTTCGTCTCAAGGAAACACACCCGGATCTGTACGAAAAGGCCAAGGCGTACGAGAAGCCATACGAAAAGACCGGCAACTTCTTCACCTGGAGCCAAGGAGAAAGCCTAGCGGAGCTGGAGCGGACCGAGCGCATGGAGGAGATCAAGCGCGAACACGTGATCCGCATCGAACGCAAGGCTCTGCGCCGCGAGAACGTGACGCTGATGGAGGTTTTCGCCCAGGCGGATTCCGCTGAGGTACCGGAGGACGATGAAGATCAAGGGTGCCTCGTATGCCAGCTGTAACTGCTGTTAGGCATAGAGTTGTCTTTTCTGCCAACGTCCGGCCCCGTCTTTCAGCGCTTTGCGCCACATTGTTGTGTTGGCGTTCAGTTCTTGCACCGATAGGTAGTCGCTTGTGGGTATAACAGTCAAAGCTCGCGTCCTCCTTGAGCTCGGTGCGGAGTTGATCAGCTCCGACCAGATCGCGATCTATGAGTTGGTGAAGAACTCGTTAGATGCGCAGGCAACCCGTATTGAGGTACACGTTCGCGTCACTATGCCGCGCAGTGAATACCTCAGCATTCGCCAAATACTTGAGCGATCGGCCCAGAGGAAGGAAATCCTCTCTCGGGAAACGGTTCGGCAAATGCTCAAAGCCGGCATGGAGTCCACGGCAGCTCAGGCTGACCGTGACGCCTTTCTGGAGATGGCACTGCCGTCATCGAATGCTGACTACGTTCAGGCATTAGATGCCGCCTATATCCGATTCAATTGGGTTGAGATTAATGACGACGGCGGTGGCATGTCGTTCGAGGATCTAGGAGGCGTTTATCTCACGATTGGTACTACACACCGCCTGGATGATCGACTGCGTGGCAGCGCCCACACTGTGCTCGGTGAAAAAGGCATCGGCCGCCTCTCTGCCGTGCGCCTTGGAGATCAGCTTCATGTCTTGACGTCCAAGAAGGGCGACAGGACGTTACACGAACTCAAGATCGACTGGTCTGCGATCAAGAGCAATCCACACCTCAATCTAGACGACTTCCCTGCAGCTCCTAACGTCGGCCCTAAGAAGAATAAAGTATCTGACCACGGCACGATCATCCGCATGTCCAACCTGACGAGTGAATGGTCGATCGAAAAAATGGAGTCTCTTGCGAAGACAGATTTCGCCAAATTGGTGGACCCATTCCTGACTTCGTTCAGTCGCCCGAATGTGCGACTGTACTTTAATGAACAGTCAGTCGACATCCCTTCGTTTCAGACGCGTCAGCTTGCATACGCGCATGCACGATGCTCAGCGAGTTTCGCACTCGATGCTGACGGGCAACCTGTCCTATCGGGTGAGGTGACTTACAAGTCGTACGGACAGAGCAAGAACTTTAGCCTGGAGGGGATACATCTTTTCAGCGCGCTGACTTTGAAGGGCAAACGTCCAAAGACGGGCGAAGTATTCCGTCCGGCGGGTACCCTGATGCAGGGTCTTGCGAGCCTCGGCTCTTTTGAGATGGAGGCGCATTGGTTTAACCGGCAGAAGCTTCGTCTAGATAAACCTGATGGCTATGAAGCGGCTCTGCAGTGGTTGACGCGCTGGGGTGGAGGGTTACTGCTTTATCGCGATCACTACCGCGTATATCCGTACGCAGAGCCGCGTGACGACTGGCTTGATCTGGACGGCATTGCATTGGCCACGCAGGGCTACAAGATGAATCGAAAACAGCTGGTCGGTGCGGTCCGCATCTCCAGTCGTGGCAATCCGCACCTGCAGGATCAGACCAATCGGGAAGGTTTGCGCGACACGGAAGAAAAAGCAGCCCTGATCGCGCTGTTGCGCCACATCTTAGTGGTCGAGTTCAAGAGCTACCTCAATGCCGTTGAGGGGGCGCAGGACGAATCAGCTGCCAAGGAGTTTCCGAAGCTGGAGAAGCGCCTGGAGGAGGCCCAGAAGCAGGCGTTGAAACAGGTTCAGCATCTGAGAACCAAGGTCAATGCTCCGGAGGACATTGCAGCGATCAACACACTGCTCGCCCGCATGACGGACATATCCGAAGCCTGGGAGCGTTCGAAGATGACCGTGCGCGCCTATGAGGAGGACATTGACAAGTACGTCCATCTCGCAGGCGTCGGCCTAATGACGGAGTTCATCTTCCATGAATTAGCGCGCCTATCCGCAAACGCCTTGAAGCTGCTACAGGCCTATAAACCGAGCAACGCCACCGAGAACCGTCAGCTTAGAAATCTGCGGGATCAACTGAGCACTCTAGAGAGGCGGATTCGCGTCCTGGATCCGCTGTCGACACCGGGGCGTCAAAGGAAGGAGTCGTTTGACCTGGGCCAGATGCTCCGGGATGTCGTGGAAATGCACGAACCTCAATTTGGGCGCCATGGAATCCGAGTCGATCTGACCGGTCTGGGCAAGGCCCCCGTGCTGATCAAGGCCGTCCGCGGGCAGCTTCTGCAGATCGTTGAAAACTTCATCTCCAACTCGGTTTATTGGCTCAAGTTGCTTGCGACGACGACAAAATTCGAGCCCGCCATCAGCTTCAGCATCGACAAGGCGGCCAACACATTTACCGTCTTGGACAACGGGCCTGGGATTTCGGAAGATCGCGGAGATGAAGTCTTCAATGCGTTCTTCACGACCAAGCCTTCTGGAGAAGGTCGCGGGATGGGCTTGTATATCGCAAAGAAACTTGCGGAAGGTAATGCGATGGAAATCGCTCTTTCGGAAGCCGATGAAGATCGGATCCATCATGGATTCGTTGTGACTTACAGAGGAGCAATGGATGGGGGCTCTTGAAGAGGCACTCGTCAAGCCGTTAAAGAAGGTGGTCGTTATCGACGATGCCTATGCATCCGCTGACCCCGCCGATATCAGTGGCGAAGCCGTAACCAGGTTTCGGGATGCTCTGCTTGATGTACCAAAGCGGGTAGCGCAGGTGAAGAAGGAATTTCACCTCGCGGAGCTTGACCCCTCGATTCCGCTGCACCTGGATCAACTCCTCCAAGATGCGGCCGCCGTGGGCAGGCTGTGGGTTTTGCGAGAGAGACGGGCTTGGTCTTGGCTGGCCGACACCCTCTTCCGAGAATACGTCGAGGACATCGACGAAAAACGAGACGCTCTAGCAGAGCTTGAGGGCTTCTTGGTTTCGCAGAAATGGCGCGTTACCCGAGTTCCGAAATTTGACCCAACGGTGCTTGATGTAACGGGATGCCAAGTCATCTTCCTGGATTTCTATCTTAAAGGTGAGTTGGGATCAGACCGGTCGCTGGCGCGCGCGGCGGAGCTTGCTCATCTGATTATTGATGCGAGACAGAAAGGTACTCTTACGCAGTACCCGCTGGTTGTCCTGATGTCGTCGCGTCCGGGGGCCGCAGATCAGCAGGGCACGTTTAAGGAGCGCACTGGACTTCGAGCGGACTTCTTCTGCTTTGTCGAGAAGAATCAGATTGCTCAGCAAATCGTGCCTAAGCTCAGACGCATGCTTGAGGGCTACCATGGCAAACAGTCTTGGGCGCACATGCTCGACGAGTTCTGGCTAGGCGCCATTCGCGCAGCGATAACGTTGCGGCAGAATCTGTCGAAGATCGAGCCTTCGGAAATCGCGCTGCTTCATGAAGCTGAGCTGGCCGTCGAAGAGGCTAGGCTGCCCGATTATCTGTCATGGTTAGTCTCGGAGTCGCTCGCGAGTGGTCTGTTGGAGGACGCGGGAGTGCGTGCATTGGGGGCTAAATTGCCTGACTTGATTGGGCACAGTGCGTTTCCCGGAACGGTACCGCCCGGTAGTCGACTGGCAGAGATGCATGTGCGCTCGGTGATGCGGCTGGATATCACTGACGACCTCCCTGAGACCAAGAGTTCGCCGGTCCAACTTGGTGACCTCTTCGCGAGATTGAACGGGGATGGCACACCGAAGGAGTTCCTTCTCGTAGTTGATCAAAGCTGTGACCTCGCAAGACCCCACACCAGTCAGAAGACCGTGGTTTTGTGCCTGCGTTGTGTTCCTCAAGAGATCAGCGACGTGGCACTCGCGTTCTATCGGACGGCGTATGGATCGGTCGACTTGGTCAGCATGACCTTCGGCGAGGGGCAAAAGTACTACCTGGCGAGTTGGGATCCGGTTAACCCCACGACACCGGAATTGGCGGATCTGTCCCTGCGCAGAGGGAGCATCAAACGGCTGGCTCGATTGAAGCCAGTTGCGGCGCTTGCACGTCAAGAAGACTTAACTCAGCGCGTCGGGCGGATCGGTCAGCCTGTTGCGCCGCCGTCGGTGACAGCTTATCGCGCAAAGCTCGTTCTGATCGGCAAAGATGGCTTCCAGAAGGAATTTGATGCCACTCGGGAGCCCTGGGCTTCAGTAATCATCGTACAGGGGCGCCATATGCCTAAGCCAGACCCTACGGACGGCAGTGCTGCGTCCAAGAAGAAGCCTCCGACAACGACGACCTTGAGCCTGACGTCGGACTTCAGCGAATGGCTTTCGGGCAAGCTGGACCGGGCGCACCTGGCAAACGCTCAAGCTTCCAGCCAAGCCAGCCTTCTGAAGCAGCACCTGGCAGCAGGGACGGTGCAGCGCGTGGGCTTTGAGGCCGGTAAGCAGATAGCCGAGAGCCTAGGGCAGCTATGGAGAAAGGCGAGCCTCAAGAAGCCGTCGGCTACCATCCATTGCGTCTTCGATAAGGCCATGCCAAAGGATCTGATGGACGCCATGATCGTACTGCTCTTAACGCCTTATGAGCAGCAACTCTGATACTTAGTTTAACGCTGTTGGAAAAGAGATAATGACGATAGACGCCGAAAAATGGATCAGCTTCGTCAGGCAATATGGTCCTCTCGCGCGAAACGCGAACATGTACGACGAGGAGATTAGACGCTGGTCGAAGAAGCTCGGCGTCACACCCATCGCCTTCGAGCATCCGCTCAGCCGCGACGTACTCGCCTCCTTCACCAACCGCAAAGAAGACCACGGCGGTGTGGTCATACTCACCGGCACCGCCGGTGACGGCAAAAGCTATCTCTGCTACCAAGTATGGGAGGCGTTGGGAGGCTCACCAGGCGCCTGGGCCAGCAATACGTCCTATTTCAAGCTGCCTGTGACTATCAATGGCCACACCTACACACTCCATCTCATTCGCGACCTGACACCGTTCTGCAAGAACGATCCGGACGGCTCAAAAGCCCAGCTTCTGCAGGAACTCAGCTCCGCACTATTCGAGCCCTCGTCCAACCTATTCCTCGTCGCCGCCAATGACGGGCCGCTCGTTGAAAACTGGCGCAAGCTCGGCGCCCATGGCGCCGCACAGCGCGCCTTGGCGTTGTTCGAAGCCCGGCTCATGAATGACGACGATCCAGAGCCGACCGACCGACTGCATTTCTTCAATCTCAGCGCCGTGTCCAGTGCGACCGTACTGGCACTCTGTCTCGACGCACTCCTTGGGCATGACGGCTGGGAAAGTTGCTATACGGCCGCGCAACCGAATGGATTCTTCGGTCCAAGATGTCCAATCCGGCACAATCTTGAGCTCTTGCGCGACCCGCTCGTGCGTTCCAGGCTTGTGGCGCTATTCCAACTTCTGGACTTCAACGAGCTCCATACGCCGATCCGGCGCGTCCTTCTACTGCTTGCCAACGCTATCCTGGGCCATCCTGCAGCTAAGGACGGCCTCATGTCTGCATCTGACGCGGACAAGATCATCGCCGCTGGAGAAACCCACAAGGCGAGTCTCTTTGCCAATCTCTTCGGTGCAAATCTGAAGAGTGCGAAACGCGATGCGCAGGAAATCTTCGACTATCTCAGTCGGTTTGGCATCGGTTTTGAGACCACGAACCGGATCGACAACATCCTGATTTTCGGTTCGGAAGACGAGAACGTCAGCCAATATTTCCATGACCTGGTCGAGGCCGACGGCTTCTATGGTGCAACCGAACGATATCTCGGCGAGCAACGCAGCTATATCGAGATGCCAGAGGCGCAAAACAGCGACCGGCACGCCTTCCTAGACATGCTCGTTGACCAGAGGCGCGGGTTGTTTTTCAAGATTCCAGATGCCCACGCCGACGAACTGAAACTTTGGTGTTTAACCGTATTCAACAGCGCTGGCGAATATCTACGCGATGTCGCGCAACCATTAAACGACGGCAGGCGTGTGTCGCGTCAAACGGTCAGCAAACTCGTAAATGGGCTCAACCGCATCTTCACTGGACTCCTTACCACGACAAAGAGCGAGCTGCTGCTAGCGACCAGTCTGTCGCACTCCGGCGCCAAGATTAGCCAACTGCTCGAAGACAAAATCGCCATCAACTCCCACGGGCGTGTGGAGCGAGTCGAAATATCCCTGTGCCGCGACTTTCCGCATCTCCTCGTGACGCTGCCCAACGGACAAACGAGAACGCTGGCCCTCAACCTCACGCGCTACGAATTTCTCATGCGCGTGAGCGATGGCGCGCTACCTGGCAATTTCTCCCGCGAATGCTATGAGGATCTTCTGGCATTCAAGAGCGCTCTTCTCTCGGCTGCGGCGATCGACCGTCATACGCTGGACGATGATGATGGCCTGATATTCCGGCTTCTTGCCCTGGATACCACCGGCAATGCCATCGACCAAGTTGTAGAGATCTCAAATGACTGAAATCGTCCAGCTTCCTCCGCCGCCGGCGAGCTATCACAATGACAATGACCTGTGGCTCGACGAACAGATCTGGGGTCATCGACTGTGGGAGCAGGACCCATGGCTCCTATTCCTCGAATTTCTCTCGGTCGCAGAAGCTTCTCATGCAGCCGGGCAGCTATTTGCAGCTGACGCGACGCAATTTCCATTCAGCTTCCGGCCGGCCCAACGGCCCTATTTACGCAATCTCTTGTTCAACAACGACAAGCTGCTGGAGCTCGTCGATCTCTATCCCGATAACGAGACCGGATGGGCTAAATGGCTCGAGTGGATGCAGAGCAACGCCAAGATGGTTGCCCACCGCGACTTTTCTTACCTCAAGAACAGATTTCAGAACTTCGAACAGCTCGTCAAAGTCATCGAAATGCTGCGCTCTGCAACGATCGAAAGCAGCATGAATAAGAGATGGAGTTCGCGCTTCGTATTTCCGTTCGGGCGCCATGCGATTTATGAAGACCTCAACACTGAGGGTAACCGCGAATACATCAATTTCACGCGCAACGGCGATCTGCTTTATCAGATGCTCGCGCGATCAAGCGCCGCCCCCGAGCTCGCGCGACATTTTGAACATCTGTTCGAGCGGCGTGATTCCTGCGATCGCCTGACCGAACTCCTCCAACCGGAAATTGCAGAGGAGCGGCATACGCGAAGCGGCAGCTACCTACCTTACGCCAAGCATCCCGCCTTTGAGGTGCTGGCCCAGGATTGGCTGGCCGTTCTCGATCTCCAGCTCCCGAGATTCGACGCCTATCCGTACCTGACGATCCTTGGAGCACTTCATATCACCCTTTATCAGCTACAGGTCGCCGCCCACGTCTGTGACAAGCCCAAACCGCACTTCATTTGCGAGGTTGTCGCGCCCAGGAAGACGTTGGTTCGCGAGCTTTCAGCAGGCAATTACATCGCGAACAACCAGCTGTCGCTTTCGGCGGTCGATACCTATGTGCGAAACATTGGCAATTCGCCGGAATGGATCGCAGCGGCGGCTGAGCAGTCAGGATTTGCTGCATGCCGTGAAATCATGCGGGAAAGAGTACGTTGGCCCGATGAGGACTACACCGGCCCAGTCGACCCTGACGCACTCCTCGAAAATCTGCGCCATACAGCGCAGCGGCGCCATCGTCAGCATACGGCCAACATCCACAACAGCCTCGGACGTGGCGCAGGGCTGGTCTCGCGTCGCGGCACCAATCGGCTTCGCTACGCACCAACCGACGAACTCCTCAAGGCCCTAATCCTTGCCAACGTTCCGGTGCGCATGGACTACAGTCAATTCCTCGGCCGTCTCTATGAACGCTACGGCCTCGTCTTTGGGGAGCAGGAGGGCCAGCTCGCCATCACCACGGAAGACTTCGACAAGCGCGCGTTTCAAGCCAATGCGTCGCGGCTCGAAAATCGCCTCAAGACTATCGGAATGCTACGGCGGCTCTCCGACGCCTGTGCCTATGTCGAAAATCCCTTGCGGAGATCCGCAGTATGAACGTAGCCTCGCTCGTCGGCGCAGTCGCCGCCGCCTATCTCCGCGAAGAACTCCAGGCCGATACGGGCGCAGTGCAGTCGACTGCGCGGTATGTGCTCAATCTCAGCGCCGAACAGGTCGCAGCCGTCGCACGCGCTGTGCTCGCCGATCCGTTTCTCAAAGAGCGCATTGACATCAAGCTACCGATCTCGCTTGTTAGCGGCCAAGGCTTACCCGATGAGACTCTGACGACCGAAAGCGCCACCTTCTATCGAAACGCAGATTGTCCGAAGGCCGCCTATCTACTTGCCGAACACGAACATGGTGAAGACGCCTCGATTCGTGAAATTGCGAAACTTGGCCCTCCTGAGCTACTGGAGCGCATCGACCTTTGGGTTCGCGAGGCATCAAAAGGCCTGCCTATCGCCCAGGAACAGCAAAAATGGTGGGAAAAAGCCCTGACCGGGCTTCGTGATCTTCGAATCGTCTCGATCGACCGCTTTGCCGTCTACATTTTGCGCACCCGCCGAGAAACCGAGGAAGCGGGGCGTCCCATCATCGATGCGCTGGGTGCCGCAATGCCTGCACTACGTCTCCCCAACGACCCTGCCTGCTTCGGAAGCCTCAAAGAGCGCCAGCGCGGCCATGCATCGGCATGGAAGCAGCAATTCAATAACGCTCATAAGAGGCGATCCGGGCTGCTCCTCAAGCAGACCTCAAGCCAGCTCCTCCTCAGCGAAGAAGATCTGCGCAACGCATTCGAAAAAGTTGCGCATCAGATACCGAATGCCTGTCATCCCGCGATCGAAGCCTTTATCGCGGCGCCCAGCGGCTGGAACGCCCAGGCCGAAGCTTTAGCCGAACAAGATTGGGAGCAAATAAAGCCGATCTTCGATGGCCTGCAGCGCGAGAAATTCAACCTTGGCAAGAACACACTTGAATACTTCAGTGAGCTAGAAGAGGACAAGCTTGAGGATGAGGAACGGGAATATCTCAAGCTCTTGTCCAAGCGGTCGGAAAAAATCGATGAAGACACGGATTTTTATGAAGCCCACCGTAGCGAAATCAAAGACGACAAGAAGCTGAAGTCTGCTTGGGATCGCTTCGTATATGGCCGCCCCATCGAAACAAGCGACTTCATTGCCGGCATTTGCGCGGTTATGGAGCCACTTTACAACCGCATGCCATCGGGCGATCAGCGCAAGCTGAAAATCAAATGCGAATCCGCAACTAAGAGAGACCTACGATCTCTCAATTATGAAGCAGGTCTGTATTTCGCACACCGATACGCCGGCCTGCGTCGTATGTTCGGCGGGATGATCGATTGGGATGTCGGGGATCTTTTCGAGTTCGACAAACTTGTCTCTGACTGGAAAAAGGGCGACAAGGCAAAGAACAAGCTCAACACGTCTACCGCTAAGCCGGCGCTGCAGCTCAGATTTGTCGTCGAATTGGAGACAGCGACCGACGGGGACAGCATTCAAAAGCATTCGACGCAGCTGATCTGGCGCTATAACCCCTCATGCGTTGCGAGCCAACTGGTCGACGACTGGGGACGGTTGACCCAAAATCCCTTCACGGCCTGCCGCACGCAGCGCGAATTTACCGCTGAAAAATCAATCGATTTGGCCAACGTAAAGACGTTCATGCCGGCGTTCGACCGTGATCGCGGCTCATTCGTGCCAGCAGCCAAACCTGACCGAAATCTCGACGCGCTTTGGCGCAAGAATCTCAAAGAGTGCGTTGATCAAGTCTATCTCTCCGCCCAGGATGCCAAGACGTTGGTTGATGCTTTTACAACCTTTGAAAGTGCCTACAAGCTCGCAATTGTCGACTTCTCGACGAAAGGTGGCGGCGCCGATTCCGTACTCAATCAGACGACAGCGTACGCCGCTCTGCTCGAAGCAGTCCTAACACTGGCCAAGGGCGATCGCAATCGCGACAAGCTGCTCAAGCCATTGCTCATGATTGGTGTTGCGCCGATCGACGGCGGCAGGCCGGCGGCCGTCGTCGCGCCCTGGCATCCGATGCGTCTGGCCGCCATATGGCGAAAGTCCAAGCTTGCCGTCGATCTCGTTAGCCAGGTTCTCGGCAGCATCGAGGCGGAGGGCGATCCCAAGCTGTTTTTCCGGGATATTGCTCATGATTTCGAGCACGCGCTTTACCCTGAGATCGTACCGATCTGGACGAATGACGGCCCACAATTCCTTACGGTAAGCGACGTGGTCGCCGACTACAGCCTGCATGAACCCCCCGTCGCCGACCCCAAAGGCGAGAACGATACCAATGAAAACCCAGCTGAGGGCAGCTCCTGCGTCCATGACCTTGTCAAGCGCTATCTCACCCTTCAACCGCACGAACGGTCCAACCTGTCGGTCGTACTGTTCAATTGCGATTCCGCGCGATTGCCTCAGGCGGTCGTGACGAAGATCGGCGGCATGCAGGACGACGAGGGCGACGTTCGATGCCAAGTTCTGCTGCGTCACATCGAAAGCCAGAAGCTTCGTAATATTTATTGCTCGATCTTGAGCTCCGAAGCCACGGCAGACGCCTATAGCGCAAGTGAAGCCTCTCAAGACTTCATGGCCCGCCTGCGGATATCGGTGATTGCTGACCAGGCGCCGCCGCCAAACCCCAAAGACGGCCATCCATACGACATCGTTTTTTCGCAAGATGTCATATCGCGTCACGCACAACTTGAATGGTATCTCGAACAAGGCGAACCAGCTGACATTCGCACGCTATTGCCGTCACGCTGGTCGCGCCGCCGGCCGGCCGCCCGAGACGACCTAAAATCCGCAGTCTTCCTGTGCTGCCCGATACAAAGTGCTGAGGGCTGGGCCTATATCTCCGCCGTCGCGAGCATTTTCAAAGGTGACCGCGATGAATCGACATCCAAACGCCTCTTGCCCGTACGCCAACTCGATTTCGCCGACGGCCGAACCAAACGCATCTTCGAAGAGACTCACGACCTAGGCAATTGGGTCGTCAATTTCGACGAGCTTCTCGATCGTCGTCAGTTGATGAATCATCAAGTCCGGGTCATACGCTACAAGCAGATATCGACCCAGGGGCGCAATCTAGTCATATCTTCGCGCGCGCCAATGACGCTTTTGCGCTCGATGATTATGAGCCGCATCAGGGCGCTGCAGCTGCCGCTGACTGATGCCGAGGTGCGGACGCTTGCCGATCGCCTGATCGACGACGCCAATGATGTATCGGGTGACATCGTGCTGCGCGCGGCCACATGCGGCCAGAGCGCCAGCGAACTGATGGGCATTGTGCTGAGCCGTCGCATGTTGCGCGACGATTTGGGTACTGATCAACTGATCGGCTGGTACTTTCTTGATGACTACGCGTCATGGCTTGGCCAGCGCGAACAACAGATCGCCGATCTGCTTGCGATCTGCCCCCAGGTAGCCGAAGACGGCACACTGCGGATCACGCTTGCTGTCAGCGAAGCGAAATACGTCGAGATCGAGAGCCTGGCCGCCAAGCGCAAAGAGTCGCAAAAACAGCTGCGCGATACGCTCGAGCGCCTGGAAGACGCCATATTCGGCGATCCGGAGCGGCTCGATCGTCAGTCCTGGCTGGCTCGGCTGGCTGACCTTATGCTTGACGGTATCCGCATCCCGGCCGCCCGTGGCATCGATCTCGGTGAATGGCGCCGTGCCATGCGGGAAGGCCGATGCGAGGTTGACCTCAAAGGACTCTCGCACGTCTTCGTTCCGACCTCGTCAGACGCCGATGATCCGACGATTGCGACCGAGGTCGCCGACGCTCGTAACGCCTATCAGGAAATCATCGGTCGCAAGGCGCTCAAGCAACTCTTGATGGCTTACTGGCACAACCTGAACACTGCTGACGTTCGTCGCGGTATGGACTTCTTCCATATGGATTTCGAACCAACCTGGCGTGTGCCGGGATCCGGTATCGCGCTTCTCCACGGCGATTTTCGCGCACATGCTCGTAAAACAGCATCCCAACCCACCCTCCCAATTCCTGAACCAACGTTGGAGACGCCTGCGGAGATGCCGACGAAACCGAGTATAGAAAACTCGCCCTCCACGCCGTCCGCCGGCCATAGCGCGCCGTTGCCAATTGATCTTTCGTCGGTGCAGACTCCTTCTCACTGGGCCTATTCGGTGATCGCCGAGTTCGTCGCGCCGGCGGCTTATGCGGCGCCCATCTCGCCTGAGGACGAGGAATGGCTCAAGCAAATAGCCTTTTCGACACGCGGCGCTCTGCAGCAGTTACAGCTTCAAGCTAAATCAATCGGTTCGGCTCTTACGCCTAATTCGGCGCTACTGCGGTTCGCTGGCAACGCCAACCTGACCGTTGAACAGGTCTTGAAGAAGCGGTCCGAGCTTTTGACGACCTATGGGTTGAACGTAATCTCGGTTCGTCCAGAACCTGGCGCAGTCATCATCGCAGTAGAGCGCCCCAAGCGCCAGACCATCGATATCCGCTCCCTCTGGTCCGGCTGGACTCAGGCTTCGAGCGGCTGGGGTAATCAGGAACTCATGATCGCGGTACAAGAAAACTCAGGAGATCCCCTGTTTCTCTCGCCCGGCAAAGACCATGCACCACACACGCTGATCGCAGGCAGCACTGGCAGCGGCAAGTCCGTACTGATGCAAAACATTATTCTGGGGATTGCCGCGACTAACACACCGGAACAAGCGAAGATTGTTCTGATAGATCCAAAACAAGGCGTTGACTATTTCGCTTTCGACAGGTTGCCTCATATTGATGGCGGTGTCATCGACGATCAGCTCACGGCAACTCAGCGGCTCGAAGAACTCGTAGCCGAAATGGACCGCCGCTACACCTTGTTCAAGGAAAAGCGTGTCTCCAATTTGGCTGCCTATAACGCCAAGGTCGCGGTGAATGATCGTTTGCCTGTCATTTGGCTCATCCACGACGAATTTGCCGAATGGATGCTTACGGAAGACTACAAGGATGCCGTATCATCGATCGTTCAGCGGCTTGGTGTGAAGGCTCGAGCGGCAGGTATCTATCTCATTTTCGCCGCACAGCGACCGGATGCGAACGTTATGCCAATGCAGCTGCGCTCCAATTTGGGCAATCGCTTGATTCTCCGTGTCGACTCAGAAGGAACATCCGAAATCGCTCTTGGCGAGAAAGGTGCAGAGCGTCTGCTGGGCAAAGGCCACCTGTTAGCGAAACTCGAAGGTGAAAGAGGGGGAGTCTACGCCCAAGTTCCGTTCGTCGACATCGAATTTGTCGAGATGCTAATCGCGAAAATGCTCAAGGAGCGCGCGGCCTCCTAGGTGTAGCGGTTCTCAAGTATTGAGATCTTTTTCAAGCGCAATTGGAACCTGACCAAGTGTTTGAGAGCTAGGCTAGTATCGATTGAATCAGTGTAGTTGTCAGTCAGCTATACCCTACTTCACGATGACGGCTGTTCCGGTATATATGACTCGTGAAACTCGCCATTGCGATCCCGGCTGATCGTAATGCGCATGTGTCTTCCTGAGTCCAATGATGGCATTGGCTCCTCGGGCGTGAGCGTCTTTGGCCAGGCTCAGCATGGCGTCGCATTCGGCAAGGCGATAGTCCGCATCCGAAGCGGCTTCGATTGCAGATAGCGATTCAAGATAACCAATCGTCCGGATCACTGTCTGGGAGGGTAGCTCGTCCGTGGAGGCCAGCAGGACGTGATGTTTGATCGCCTCCAGATCCGAAAGCATTCGATCCATCTGGTGATGAGCGACTGTTTTGTTTCGCCGGTTCCAGCGGTACAGGGTGAGTCCTGCAAGGATGCACACCACAATGGGCATCCACCCGAAAAAACTGCTCGTCTGGGTTGCTGCGGCGATGCTCATGAAAAGTCTCCAAAGGCTGTATTTCGTTTCAGCTTCTCACAGTCGCCCGAAACTGCAACGGGCAGGGTCAGCCATCAAGGCCGATCCTGAGGCGGCTCTTCTCGCTTGCGTGGGTGAAATGCGGCCAGGAAGTGCGCATTTCGAAAACCGGCATTGCTGGCTATCCCATAGAGTCAGGCCATGCGCTCTCGATACTCGACATGGAAAGAGATCCGATTCCCGCTCATCCTCTGGCTGATGGCAGCCTACCTGGCGGTGAGCGGAAGCTACATGCTCGCTTTCAACCTGACGGAAAGCCTGCCGGGAACGGTATTTGTCATCTGCAAGGACACCTTCCCCGATAGTGGTGAGTTCGTGGCTTTTCGGTGGGAGCGAAACTGGCCGTATCCGAAAGGAAGCATCTTCGTTAAGCGCCTGGTTGGCCTGCCAGGATCGCGCGTGACGACGCAAGGACGGGATTTCTACGTGGATGGCCGGGCGGTGGGGCAAGCCAAGGAACGGGCAAGAACTGGCGAACCGCTGATTCCAGGACCCGTGGGGGTGATTCCGGAAGGCAGCTATTACGTCGCGGGCGGGCACCCCGACAGTCTCGATTCCCGCTACCAGCTGACGGGATGGGTAAAACGCGATCAAGTTATCGGCCGTGCGTTTCGGCTGATATGAGCGGATTGAAGATGCCGCTCGAATTTTGCGAGCGTGCCGTCAACGTCTCCGCAAGGAAACTCGCATGCTGCACTTGCTGAAGAAAGTGATGGGCAAGGGCGAGATTTCCTTGCCGCAGCAACCAATCGAGACACCGCCCACTGTCCAATCCTTGCCTGAGGATGAAATCCCACGTTACCCGCCCTTTATTAAAGGGTTGCCGGCATCCCATCCCGATCGGCTGATCGAAACCCAGCAAGAACTGATTGGGCAGATTCGAGAGTCCGGGTTGGCATCGAAAGATGTCTATGAGGAATTTTATCTGGGCCCCTTGCGCCGCTTTGCCTCCTACGCCCACTTGCTGCCGGCCAGCGAGGCTCACCATCATCGCGGCGCCGGAGGCTTGTTCCGGCATGCCATCGAGGTTGCCTTGTGGTCATTACAGTCCGGGGATAGGGTCCTTCTGCCTGGCGATCAAACTCCGCGACGGCGGCGGGAACTGGAACCGCGCTGGCATTCGGCGGTTTTTCTTGCGGCGCTGTGCCATGACTTGGGTAAGCCCATCACCGATCTGATCGTGACCAATCAGGATGGGGCAAAAGTCTGGGATCCATTTTGCGAAGATATCTATACATGGGCCATCGGCAACCAGGTGGACCGCTATTTCCTGCGCTGGCGCAAGAACCGTGGAACATCCCACACCTCGGTCTCGCTGCTGCTGGTCGAACGCATCGTAGGTAGATCCGGACTGGGCTGGATATCGCAGGGCGATCCGAATCTGGTGACCTGGATGATGGAAGCGATCAGTGGCCATCCCAGTCAGGAAAACATGATCCACAACCTGATCGTGCGCTCCGATCAGGTCAGCGTGACGCGAGACATCGAAGGCATGGGCGCCACCTTTGCGGGCTACGAAATCGGAATACCCGTCGAGCGGATTCTTCTCGATATCATGCGTCGGCTGGTTCGGGACGGAGTCTGGATTGTCAACGAACCAGGATCGAGGTTATGGCACATGGATGGCCATCTCTACTTGGTCTGGCCCGCAGGGGGCGAGGAGATCGCCGCGATCATCAATCAAGAAAAAATGCCCGGACTGCCGAGAACACCGAACAGCATTCTCGACATGCTGGCCGAGCGCAAATTGGCTGAATTCAAAGTGGGGCAGCCCGATGGCAACCGCTACTGGTTGATCGCTCCGGCCATCCTCGCGGAAAAAATTCCCAACATTCAACTGAAGGCGATACGGCTCAACAATTCTGGCGCACTGTTGGATTCACTGCCTGCCTCGGTAGCTGGAAGGCTGGTTGGTAACGACGACCCGCCCACCAAGTCGTTGAGTAACGCATCGGTTGTCGCGCCGACAAAACCTGCAGAGCCGACCGTCGAAGTGGTTCCAGCCGCCATCGTCACTTCATCCACACCGGCTGCACCGCCCGCTGATCAACCGCCAGATCGGCTGGATGGCCCGGTTGGCGAAGCGCTCAAAGCACTGGTGGAGGATATCGAGCACAGCCGCAAGGACGGCAGCAAGCTCACTCATGTCGATTCGGAAGGAATCCTGTGTCTGAAGTGGCCGGATGCGTTCAAGGGGTACGGACTCGAGAACAAGACGATCCTCGACGAACTGGGGCGAAGAAACTGGCTGGTGGTCGATCCCATGGCACCATTCAGAAAAGTCGCCGAGCTTCAGGTCGGTATTGGAGCCCCTTGGAAGATCCTCCGCCTCCAGCCGGTCGTAGCGGCAATGATGGACATCAATAGAGCAAAGAGTACGTCCAAAAAAGCTTCGAAACCGGTGCCCAAGTCAGAATCCAAACCTGTAGCGAAAGTCGAAACGACGGAAAAGGAAGCGACTGAACCTTTACAGCCGGTAACTCCTCCCGTCCTCCCGATGGTTTCCTCGAAGGAGGAGGGTGCCGTAGAAAAAATGGTTGCCCGCCAACGTGCGCTGCTTGAGGATGTCGTGGGCGTGCTTCGTCGAGCGGTGACCGATGGCACGCTGGCCGCCGATCACGAAAACGGCTATCTGTTGATCAATGTCCGAGATGCCGAGGCGGTGCTGAAAGCCGGCGTTAAGGCGTCGCGTTCGCAAATTTTTGGCTTGAAGGGCATCGATCCTGATCGATTCACGACAGAGGACAGAAAACCGAAGGTTTACTTTCGGATTCGAGCGTAACGGGCGCCCAGGTTTCTGTTCAACTATCAACTACCGCTCGATACAGTTCAGTGGCATTCGGCGTATCGGCAAAGCCGCCGTCCTTGTGTACGTCGCGATACGGCCACCCAAAGCTAGGCAGCGGCCGTTAGGTGCGGATGAGTTTGGGGGCGATTCAAGCCAGAGTTTTGAGTGAGTGGATCCGGCGTAAAGGGCAATCTCTATGCAGTCGAGGCCGTGTCGGCTTACTAGCGGCGCCTGCTTCGCCCCGGCCATGGCAGTTCTCCCGTTAGTTCAGCCAAGCCCCCATCGTCTTCGACACGTGCGCCGAAGCGATTTACCTCCGCCGTTGGCAATTCGTCACTGTCGAACCATAGCAGTGAGATGGTGGTGTCGGTGCGCTGGTAATGCCTTGAAAGTTCCCAGAGATCAAGACCTTGTTCCCAGTTGTCGAACCAGACGTCCTGTGAAACCTCCCCAGTCTCCGTAGCACTATTTCCTGAGGAGCGGATTCGGTGAGCCACGGAGCCCGCTGGAATCGCCGACCTGGGAGGTATCCATGCTCCTGCTTGCCGCAACGCCGTGGAGCGTGCGGCATACCGCACTGCTCCGCGCTCCATGGTGACGAATGCGCAAGGCATATCGCTGAGACTGGCGAACCTTGACGCCGCTGCTGGGAATGATGTGCCGAACATATCGGCCATGTGTTGGATAAGCTCGGGGGAGGGCTCTTCTTTGGGCGCAGCGGACAGCCACTGCTGATATGGCATCAGCAGTTCAGCGGCAAACGTATCGCAGGCGATCTCATTCGGATGTCGTTTTGCATAGGACCACGAAGGTACTTCCTCGTGACTTGAGTCCAAGCCGAGCACGATATGCGCTATTTCGTGGCAGACAGTGAAGCGCTGGCGCTCGTCAGTTTCTATGGAGTTCACTGTGATGATGTGCTTACCGTTTGGTTTGGTAACCGTATAGCCAGACTCCCCTTCGCCAAGCTCATCCTTCTTGACCTTGGCGTTAGCTGCTGTCACATAGGGGGACAAGTCTTCCCGGATGTTCGAAACATCGACATTCGCAACAAACGCTCTTGCTTTCTGTCTGACATCCGCCTCGTCCATGTTCAGTCGTCCTCGTCCTCGAAGGCTTTTTTGATTCGAGCGATCAGCGTCGCGGGGTCAGGCCTCGCATTTCCCCGATGCCTAACTCCAGCTGCGGCCGAAAAAATATCGATGCTGATTGACGGATCTTGTAGCACGAATTCAACAAGGTTTGGATCAGCGTCAGCATGGTCAACCAGCCACATCAAAAGCGCTGCATCTCTTTCTCCTGGTTTGAGAACCCTCAACAGCTTCTCAACCAAGTCTTGGGATGGGTTTGTCTTCTCGCCGGTCTCAAGACGGTGGACATAAGCATGATCAACTGACGACAGCTGACCAATTTCACGCAGGGAAAGGGTTCTGCGTTCGCGTAGCGTCTTGAGGGCGACGCCTAGGCCTGTTTGCGGCATGAGTTCTGATCCTTGCGAATACGGGGGAGGGCCAAGCCCTCTGCTACCTCTCCGCATCTGGTTGATGTTCAAAGGCGCGCCGCATGCTAGTTGCACGGGTGCCCGTGTTCTGATACATTGTTGTCTAGTCAGACAACGGACGTAGGTTTTATACCTTCTCCAGGTTGGATTGGCTCGACCTTCCCGTTGTCTGCATAAGCAACGTATTGTGCTACAGCAGGTGGTCCTTGACAACCCACCCAGCCTAACAGCTGGGGTTTTGATAGTTCCACTGTAGGAGATCCACCATGGCAGGCAAAAATCAGCATGTTGTCCCACACCGGGGCAGTTGGGCCGTCAAGGGTGCTGGCAATAAGCGGGCGACCTCCGTGCACGACACGCAGCAACAGGCGATCGATGTAGCGAGAGATATTGCACGCAACCAACAGTCCGAACTCGTCATTCACCGTCCGGATGGCCGTATCCGTGACAAGGACAGCCACAGCAACGACTCCTTCCCGCCGAAGGGCTGAAGTGCCATGGCCAGTATCCCTACTTACCATGTGCTTGCCTTGTCAGGGGGCGGTTATCGTGGCCTATACACGGCGACAGTTCTTGCCGAACTCGAAACGGTTCTGGGCCGTCCTATTGCCTCGCACTTTGATCTGATTTGTGGCACATCGGCAGGAGGGATGCTGGCTTTGGGGCTGGCTGCGGAAATTCCGGCCCACGAACTCAGAGCACTGTTTGAAGACAAAGGCAGCCGCATCTTTGGTTGCCGCAGCCTTCCACGACGCCTTCTAGGATTTTGGCTGACAGCAAAGCATGACTCGGTGGGATTGCGACAAGTGCTGACCGAGCGTTTCCAAGGAACCACGATAGGTGACCTCAAGCATCGAGTTCTTGTGCCGGCAGTCAACTACTCGACGGGTCGCGGGCAATTCTTCAAGACGCCTCACCATCCTTCCTTTGAGTTGGATCACCGCATGAGGGTCGTCGATGTCGCGGTGGCGACCGCCGCCGCGCCTGTCTACTTTCCCCTAGCGCGCAACGACCGCGGTGTCTTCGCGGATGGAGGGCTTGTGGGCAACGCTCCCGGCCTGTTCGGGTTGCACGAAGTCAATACGTTCCTGGCACCGAAGCAGGCTGCGCGGGTTCGGGTTCTCTCCATTGGCACGATGACGATCGGTGCGACCGTCCGCGGCGGCGCCAGTCTTGACCGTGGGTTCGGCAAGTGGCGCGGGGGACTCTTCGACCTTGTGATCTCCGCTCAAGAGTCGTCGGTGGACTACATGCTGCGGCAGTCGTTGGGAAACGACTACTTCCAGATTGATGACAAGGCGACGCCGGATCAAAGCAAGGACGTGAAGGCGCTAGATCGGGTTTCCATCGGTGCCACGAACACGCTCAAGGATCGCGGCAACCACGCGGCGCAGCGCGCGCTTGGCGATCCTCTTTTCCAACCGTTTCGAGCGCACCAGGCCGGCGCTCCCATCTTCTATCACGGCCCCAACAAGAATGTTCCGGAGGCCGCATGCTGAATCTGAGCCCACTTTTCTTTACCACTTCTGATGGCGAATCGTGCATGCATGGCGAGTTGGAACTGACGCCTGAGCAACGTGCCTGGATTGCAAGCGCACGCACCGATGTCAGAGACTGCCTGCGCACAGGTATCCCCCGCGTGCTGAGAGCAAGTGGCTACGCCGATGGCGTGCCGCAACCGCGCTTCTTCACGCAAGGCTCGTGGGCATACAAGACGCTGAACGCGCCGGCGCAAAGTCCGCAGCAGGCGGACGTCGATGACGGTTGCTATCTACCATTAAGTTTCGTGTCGCAGACTAAGCGCCCCAGCACCGCAACAACGGTGTACTTTGCCGCTGCGGAAGAAGCCTTGAAGCCGCTGATCGAGGAAAGGCGGTGGAAGCTTATCACCGACAAGCCAACGTGCATCCGAATCGTCATTGCCGCGTATGCCCACATTGATATTCCTTTGTACGCCATTCCCGACGAAGAATTTGTCATGCTCGCAAAGGCTTCGATGGAGCGATATGGCTACGACTCGCTGACGGAAGCGGTGACCTTGGCGGAGCGGGATGCTTGGACGGCGCTGCCCGCTGACGAGGTGCTCCTGGCCCATCGTGAATGCAACTGGATGCCTTCCGATCCCAGGCCCGTGAAGGAGTGGTTTCTGGGCGAAGTGGATGCCAAGGGGGAGCAATTCCGCCGCGTGGTTCGTTACTTGAAGGCGTTCCGCGATTGGAGATGGGCCAGCGGTGGGCCCGCTTCCATTCTGTTGATGGCGGCTGCCGCGCCGCTTTTTGAAAAGCGTGATCGGCGTGACGACCTCGCCTTATTGGATGTCGTCGCTGCACTTCCAGCCCGGTTGCGTGGCGGAGTGAACAACCCCGTGGATGACTCCGAATCGCTCACGGAGCGACTTGGCCAAGCGGGTGTCGAAGAGGCAGCAAAGGCGTTCGAAGAATTTGAGAAAGTGCTTCGCGGAGCAACCGGTGCCGGCAGTCCTTCACAGGCCTGTATCTGGGTGCAAGGCCAGTTCGGCCCGCGCTTTCCGAACGAGCCGGATCGGGTCAAGTTGGTATCCGTCGCCGCCACCATTGCCGCAGCTCCCGCAACAGCCGGCCCGAGCGAACTTGTTGGGCGAACTAAGGCAGGATGAGTAGCGCCGCTGCGATCGCAGATGTCATCGACGCCTTCAAGCAGCGAGGCTTCGAGTTTGTTGGTAAGATGGATGACGGCTGGTTCACGTTGCGTGGGCGATTGTCCCAGCCCCAGGGGGACAAGGATTGTCCGTGCGAAGTCGAGCTTGACCCAACGTTCGTCGACTTGCCGCGCATTCGGCTGCTGGAGATCCCTCCTGACCTGCCCGCAGCGGTTCCCCATCTTGGCGCTGATGGCGGGATTTGCTATCTTGCCAAGGGCACGGTCGTTCTGGATATCTATGATCCCGTCGGACAGTCGCTGGCGTGCCTGCAACGCGCCGCTGCCGTGTTCGGACAGATCGTAAAAGGGGAGATGGTCGAAGATCTCGCGGAAGAGTTCTTCGCCTATTGGGATGGTTGGCTTTGTTTCGTGGACATGCAAGGTGAGGACTTAGGGCGACAGAAATGCATAGTCGCGCAGGCCAACGGGAATCCTTTGTGGTTTATCACCGACAACGAAGATCGAACAACTAAGAAGCTAAAGTCGATCGGCTACCAAGCTACTGATAGAACGGTGCTGACTTACCGGGTAAAAACTGGTGCTCAACCCCGACCTTTGACCAACAGTTGGCCTCCTCAAACAGTTGGGGATATGTTGGCATGGCAAGGCAACCTTGACCCTCGGTGCCGGCGCAAGATTCACGAGCGCATCAAGGAGGGAAAAAGGAAACAGGCCAACGGCGTACTGATCGTCATCGAATCGCCGTTAATGACCTATGGCTTTGTGGTTCTCTATGACCACCAACGTCCGGTCCAGAAGAGCAAGCTCGCAGATCGCAGGGATCTGAGCTATGGGTTGAAGGTAATGCCAATCTCAGTTGTCAGAATCGACGATCGATACCTTGCTCAGCGGAACATACCCAAGTCAAAAACGCTGGCAGGTAAAAAAATTGCGATAATGGGTTGCGGAACGATCGGCGGATATCTGTCGGATATGCTGGTCAAGGCCGGGGCGGGAGCATGCGGCGGAAAACTTACGCTGGTGGATTTCGATAGTCTTCTTCCGCAAAACATCGGGCGTCATCGCCTGGGATTCCCGGACCTCCTGTTGAACAAAGCAGAGGCCATGGCGAAAGAGCTTTGCCGCTTGGCGCCAGGTGCGGAGATTCGTGCACTCCCCGTGGATGTCAGGCAAGCCCAATTGGGAGAGCTGGACCTGCTCATAGATGCCACCGGGGAAGAATCCCTCGGGCATTGGCTGGCCGGCCGCTATCCGCCTCCGATGCCGATGCTTTCGGTCTGGATCGAGGGGCCAGGAACGGCTGTCCGTGCGCTCCTGAAGACGAACGCATCTGGTGCGTGTTATCGCTGCCTGTGGCATAGCAACAGGAGAGGCGAACTCCGCTCCACCGTTGACCCGCTTCCTACCATATTGGCGGGGCATGGATGCGAGGGCTTATACGTGCCATTCCCCGCTTCGGTGTCGGTGCACGCTGCCAGCCTAGGCGCTGAGGTGACCCTTGACTGGGTCAACGGCGTCTATTCCCCAGCGCTGCGAACCAGGATGATCGACCGCGCCTATCGACTTGCGACGCCCGATTGCGATCCACTTCGGGATCGGGAATGTCCCCTATGCAATTCATGAGTTCCTGGGCGGCCGATGATAAAAGAACGCTGCTGCATTTCTCGCCGGCCACGATGGAGACGTTCTGTCTGCATGTTCAAGCCAGTGATTCCGACTGCGAAGCTGGTGGACTTCTGCTCGGTTCGGTTCATGGAGCCCATATGCTCATCGAGCAAGCGACGGTTCCTACGGCATGGGATAAACGGTTTCGCTACCTGTTTGAGCGGATGCCGTTTGGCCACGAAGCAATCGCTCTGTCTCGATGGACGGCGAGTCAGGGAACCGTTCGCTACTTGGGCGAATGGCACACCCATCCGGAAGATTATCCCCAACCTTCTGGTCTCGATAGATCGGAATGGAACCTCTTATCAGCGAAGCGTCGGGACAAGAGGCCTATGCTGGCTGTCATCGTTGGGCGAAAATCCATGTTTGTTGAATTAGTGCCGAGTTCAGGACGCGGTTCGGTGCTTACACCTGTCGAATAGGGCAAAAACCAATGGCGTACCGGCGTTGCAGTCTCAATCAGATGTCCGGCCGGGGCACCGTCAGCGACCAGCTGGGCGATTTGATCGCCGTCATCGACGGACGAGACGAACTGATCTCTGAATGCTTGCAGGGTGCGGCCGAATTGCGCTGCTTCTTGCGCGAGAACACGCGTGCGTTGCTTGCGACGCGGGCCTTCCACGACGCATTGCCGGGTTATCTGCCCGGTGATGTCGCGAGTCAAGCTCTCCTGCGTGATCTGCTGGCGAAGCCGCACACTCTGCGGACCTGGAGTAAGGAAAAATGGCATTCAACGATTTCGACATGAAGCGCATTGAGAAAGCGACGGATGCCTTCCTCGCGAAGCGTCGGCCTCCTGCGCACATTCGTGCCGACCTCGACATCGGCTATCGCATTTTCGGGCAAAGCGTCGAGATACTCGAAATTCGTCCGCAATGGAACGATCGCAGCATTATCCATCGGCACCCGATCGCCAAGGCAACCTATGTGCGTACTCAGAATCATTGGACGGTATTCTGGATGCGCGCGAGCCTCAAGTGGCAAAGCTACGAACCGGTGCCGACTGTCGCGTCCATCGGCGAATTCCTGCAAGTCGTCGATGCCGACGCGCATGGCTGCTTTTTCGGCTGACCAGCGATATGGCGACTATCCGTAGTCAGGAAGTCGCGGAGATGTCGCAGAGCCAATGCCGTTTTTGCTGACGTAAGATGATCGCATGTCCCATCGCCAGAGCATCCAAACGCATTCAGTAGCGCAGCCGAGCATGTCGGAGGAAGTCGAGACCTACCTGAAAAGCGGGGACCACGATCCGAAGTTCGAAGCCTGGCCGGGCAGCGGATTCTTCGACCGATCACAAAACGGAAGCACGGCCCTGCGCGAAGCTCTGGTCGCAGAAGTACTGGCGAAAACGCAGCATCGTTCTGTCACTGCGCTTCCAGACGATCTGGATCTTCTCCAGTTCACACGCCAGAAATTCAGCGGCATGGTGAAGGGGCTTTTCCCCAAGATTGAGCAGGCGATCATCCTTTCCATGCTTGAACGCTCCGTGATATTCCTGACGCCAAGGAACATCGTTCCGGTTCTGCGGGAAATGCCTTGGCTCGGTACGGCATGGGACTTGGCCAACCTCTATCTGGCCAGCCACTCAGCGGAGTTGCTGTCGGACGAGGCCGTTCCGATCCTTGGGTTGAGCATCGAAACGACTTGCTATGTCTCGACAGACTATTTCCGCTCAGAGAATCCCTTCGACGATTTCGTCCTGCACGAAGCCGCACACGTCTTTCACAACTGCAAACGCGAGACGCTGGGGATGTCCCATTCATGGCACCGGGAATGGCTGCTCGAGATTGAGTATCGGAAGCGAGAAACCTTTGCCTATGCCTGCGAGGCATACAGTCGCCTGCTCGAACTGGGGCGTGATTCAAAACATCGTCAAGACTTGCTGAGTGAATTGGCTGCAGCCCCGTTGCCCAACGATGAACGCGTTGACGGTGCGGAGTATCTCGACATTCTTGCCGAAGCCATAACCGCCAGAAATGGCTGGAAGCGCATCCTCGCGCGATGCTCTCCGTCCGGGACTCGTAGCCGAACAATTTCGACGCCTGCATCGTAGTTCGTTTCCTTCGACGCAGAGCCCGTCGGGTCGCCTGCGACCATAGCCGCTGTAGCCGAAATGCGCCCGAAAAGTGCGCATTTCAAAAATCCAGAGGTGTTCCCCCCAGCCAGAATCGCCCCTCATGTGGTCTCTGGCTCGCATTCTCCCTTTGCTCTTCTTCTGTACGACATATTCTGCGGCTGCTGCGGAATTGGGTGTCGTCGGCCCGACCTATGAGATCGCGGAACCGGATTTGATCGAGGTCATCCAGGCCCGGTTGAAGCAGATGGAAAAATCGGGCGAGCTGGCGCGCAAGCAGACGGAATATCGCGACAAGGTGATCGGCGGCATCGAGGCGCCCAAGGTTGTTGCCGGCGTCAAGGCCACCGACGCACCCCGTACCTACCATGTCGATCCGACATTGACCGTGGATCGGGATATACGCAATGCAGAAGGCACCTTGCTATTCGCTCGCGGCACCAAGGTCAATCCGTTCGATCATGTTTCCCTGACCAGAAATCTGCTGTTTTTCGACGGACGGGATAGCCGACAGGTAGCCTTTGCCAAGCTGCGTCTTGGCGAGTGGAGCGGGAAGAACAAACCGATCCTTGTCGCCGGAGAACCCCTGAAGCTGATGCGGGCCTGGAAGCAGGCGGTGTATTACGACCAGGGTGGATCGTTGGTTCGGCGACTGGGGATTCGCCAAGTGCCGGCGATCGTCAGCCAGGACGGCAAGAGATTGCGGATCGATGAAGTCCGCCCGTAGCCTCGTATTCCTTTCGGTCGTTGTGCTTGGCGTTCTTTCCTTGCGCCCGGCCTTTGCTACGGCAACTTGTACCGGGCGGTTTGCCAATCCGATCACGGACATCTGCTGGAGCTGCCTGATGCCTCTGCGGTTTGGCGGCCTCGACCTGGTTTCCCTCGGTCAGGAAGACACTCCAAATCCCGGTGGATCGCCGGTTTGCCTCTGTCCATCGCAATTGCGTGTGGGCTTCAAAGTCAGCTTCTGGGAACCGGTTCGTCGCGTGGATGTGGTACGCCGCCCCTTCTGCATGACCAGCCTTGGTGGCATCGAACTCAATCCCGGTTTCGATGCACCGCGCGGGTCACGCTACAGCCAGGACAGCACGGCGACATCGTCGTTCTATCAGGTGCATTGGTATGTCGATCCAATCATCTTCTGGCTCGAAGCGATCTTCGATAACGCCTGCCTGGAACAAAGTTCATTCGACGTGGCGTATCTCACCGAACTCGATCCCATGTGGCACGACGATGAACTGACCTTCATCTTCAATCCCGATGTCGCCTTGTTCGGCAATCTACCGGCACGGGCCGCCTGCGCCGCGGATTGTGTCTCGGCCACAGCGGGCTTTCCGTCGAACACCTTGTTCTGGTGTGCCGGATGTCAGGGCAGCTTGTATCCACTCGACGGAAACGTACAAGCGCATATCGGCGGGGTCCAGGCTTCCAGCCTGGAAATGACGCGGCTGATCGCCAAGATGCACCGCGAGGGGTTGATGTGGGCCGCGTCCGGCGAGGACGGTCTGTGTGGCTACTACCCGCAGCCGATCATGGACAAGACCGGCTACAAGTACCAGATGCTGTATCCGGTTCCGCAAACCGCGAAGATCGCCGGGAAGTGCTGCCAGCCCTTGGGACGTTCGACGATTCTGTGGGGCGCGGGAAAGGAATATCCGTTTGAAGGCGAAGACTTCGCCTACATGGTGTTCCGCAAGCGGAACTGCTGCCAGGGAGCCTTCTGACGCCATGAACGGCTCTACGCGGACCTTGCCTGTCGCCATATGCCTTTGGGTTTGCTTGGCTGCTCCAGCCTGGGGGCAGGCGGCATTACCGACTGAATACGACATGCGGATGGCCAGGCAGCGCATGGAGGAAGCACTTGGCTCAGGCAAGCTGCCCAAGGACTTCCGTGCGCCTTCAGTACCCAAGGTCGAGTCCTTGCCCAAGCCAGAGGCAATGCAAGCCGATATTGCCAGGATCGCCGATGGCTACCGGCAGTTTCCGGCCACAAGCAACCGGACGGGTGCATCGGATTCGCCGGAGTTGATGATTTTCGTGTCCTTCTCGATGCCGAGGGAATCGCTGGAGCGGATCGTCATCCAGTCGGAGAAGACCGGCGCGGTTTTGGTATTGCGCGGTTTCAATGGTAGTTCGATGGCACGGATGGGGGAGGAAATTGCCAAGCTGATCGGCAAGCGAAACGTCACGGCTATCATCCACCCGCCGGCGTTCACCCAATTCAAGGTGACACAGGTTCCGGCGCTGGTACTGGCCAAACCCAGCCAGGCAACCCAGATTGACACGGATGGCTGCGCTACCCCGACGAGTTACATCAAGGTCGACGGCGATGTCACCCAGGGCTACGCGCTTGATCTCATCGAGCGTCAGGCGCCGACTTGGGCCGATGCGGCTCGGCAGTTCTCGCTCAGACTGGCAGGCCGCAAGCCATGAGGTTTCTCGGGCTGCTCTATCTGCTCATCTGCGGTATTACGTCGGTCTTTGCTCAGGGCTATGACACCAGCACCGCTTTTGGCGATGGAAGATCGCTCGGGTCAGGAGCGGTGGGTGGCGCATTTCAGGGAATCGGTACCGGAAGTGCGACAGCCATTGTGCCGGGCTATGGCCAGAGCGCCACCCAGAGCCAGTATTACCAAGGGGGCATGGGGCAGCTTTCCGGTCCCGGTGTTGCCAAGGTGACGGATTGTTCCAGCCAGGCTCCGGACTCCGACGCCTATCGACGGCAGGAATGCGATGCCGTCAATTTTGTTGCCCGGAATCCCAGCGTCAGACCCGCTTTCTCGATCGATCGGGCTACGGATCCTCTGATCAGTCGCGCCAACTCGATCGCCAGCAATCCCGCGCTGCAATTCACCGGCATCAATGTGGGCTCAAGCGCTGAATCCTGCAGAGTGGTGACGGATACGACCCCGGCGACTTTTACGACGGAAATCTGCACGGAGTATCGGCCGGTGACCAGCAATTTGTGCTCGACAGCGCGCCAGGTCACGGTCGATCAGTATCACCTGTACCAGTGCGTCGAGCAGATGCAGACGCTGAGCAATGCAACGTGCTACATCGGTCGGCAGATTGAAATTAGCACCGCCTACAACTATCAGTGCAACCAGACCGTCCAGGGCTATGAATCCTTGAGTTGTCGCCGCGGCGTTTCGGCGACGGTGGGATTCGGCCAATGCACGCCCGGGGCATGGCTGGGCCGAACCGCCTTCATGGACTGCAGTTGGTGTGTCGATCCCTACATGGCCATGAACATTTTCTGCGGCAGTGATGGCCACTCCTATGCCGTCGAGCCATACCGTTCCTACGACGGCGTCAATCGCTACGATTACAACTGGATCGGCTATCCGTGGGATGGCAGCTATGGCCGGTTTCCGGTGGCGGTTGCCCCTGGCCAATCGGTCACCGATTACTACGTCAGCAATCTCGGTTTCGGTTGCAACCTGTACGTCTACTTCAGCGTCAGCTGCAACTCGACAACCTGCACGCCGTCGATGCGGAATGTGAGTTCCGGCTGCAATTCCTCGGGGGGGACGGGCACAGGGGCGGTCTTGCAGCTCCCCATGTCGAAGACGGTCAGCAGCTGGACCTCGAATGAGTGCGCCACCTTACAGCAGCGAGCAAGATGAGAATCGCCATTCGATATGTACTGGCGATTCTGCTCGTTTTCGGCGGCAATGCGTACGCGGGCGATTGCCGACTGGAAAGTTCGACGTGCGTGGATAGCACCGCCAGCAAGACGATATCGGGAGTCGTGGTGACGCTGGCGGATGTCGGTGGCTGCTGGGAATATCAGGATACCTACACCTGCATCAAGCCGAACTCGATCGACTACTGTTCGGCTTTGACGGCCGCCGGCTGTGGGCAGACCAGCTCGGTGTGCAGCGACACGGCATTCAATGGCACGTGCAATACCTACAGCAAGACGTTCCGCTGCGGAAACAACCAGGGCACGCCCACCAATACGGTTCGTCTCGACAACACCTATTCATTGGTCATGGATACGGCGAATACCAGCCAGTGCAGCAGCTATGCGCAAAACTCGCGCTGTCGCCTGGCGTCGCATGCCTGCGTGGATTCCACTCCTTGCAAGCTCGATTCCAGTGGGGCGACCGTCTGCTTGGCCGGTGTTACACCGCCAGCGGGCGGACTGAATTCCACGGCAACCTGTTGGAGTTACCAGGACGACTACTCCTGCATCGCGGAAAACCATGTCGACTATTGTTCCGCCATCAAGGCGACGCAAGGGTGCGCCTTGGTCAGCTCGACCTGCGACAGCACGGCGTTTGACGGCTCCTGCAACCAATATACCCGTCGTTACCAATGCACCAATGTCACGGCATCGACCGGTACGCCGACCGTGGTCGAACTCAACACGTCCTACACCATCCGATCCAACACGCTCGACACCAGTCAATGCGCCTCGCTCGCCAGCAGCAGCAACTGCGTGCATGCGGCGACCACTTGCACCGACAGCACGCCGTGCAAAACCATCAATGGCTTGCAAGTGTGCCTTTCGACGGTTTCCCCCTTGCCAGCCGGGGCACAAAGCTCCGGAGATTCCTGCTGGACGAGGTCTGAGGATTACACCTGTGCCGGCAGCACCCTGACAAACGACTGTCAGCCCTTGATCGATCGCGGGTGCACGCCAGTGTCCTCGCAGTGCGTTGACCCCTTGCCATCGGGCGGTTGCGACATGAGCGAGCGGACGTATTCATGCCCGGCATCGCCAGCAACCCAGAGCCAGCGCACTGTGTGCGACCAGCGTTCATTTTGCCAAGGCGGCTCCAACTGTTTCGACACCAGCAATCCTGCGGATCAGGATTTCGGCAAAGCCATGGCCTCCATGGAGGCGGCCCGCGAGGCCGGGGTTTATGGCGCCGATCAACGCTTATTCAAGGGTACGGGCGAGCGATGCCGGAAGAAACTCTTCGGTCTGGTCGACTGCTGCAAGAAAGGCGGTGGCGGGGCGGCCAGGAGCAATCACAATCTGATGGCAACCACCCTGCAGGGCGTGATGATTGGCGGCCAGCTCGCGATCAACGCCGGCAGCAAGTACATGTTCGACTTCATGTACCCGGAATTCACCAGCTATATCGAAGCCGGTGCGCAGGCCATGATTTCCTCGGAGGTGCTCTTCACGCCGACGAATTTTCAGCCGTCCTTCACCTTCTACGGTCTGACATTCTCGACGGGGGCGGTGAGTAGCGGGTTGCTGGGCGGGCCGATTTATTCGCTCGGCTCCCTGGGTAGCTTCAACCTGTACTTCGATCCCTATTCTCTGGCGGCAGCCGTCGCGCTGCAATTACTGTCGGAGCTGCTTTCCTGCGAGCAATCCGAACAGCTTCTCGCGATGCACCGGGATGCCAGTCTGTGCGTGCATGTCGGATCGTACTGTTCGGCGCGGGTGCCGATTATCCGGACCTGTATCGAACAGACCCAGTCCTACTGCTGCTTCAACTCCCGCCTGGCACGGATCATCAATGAGCAGGGCAGGAGCCAGGTCGGCAAAAGCTGGGGGAGCGGCGAGAGCCCGGATTGCTCAGGCTTCACCACGGCCGAGTTCGAGCGCTTGGACTTTTCCCGGATTGACATGAGCGAATTCATCCAGGAAATATCGTCCAGTGTTCGCATTCCCAGTGCGAGCTCCTTCGGCCAGAACGTGCAAGGCACTGTCCAGCAGCGCGTCAACAGTTACTACAACCGATGAAACGATACCGGGCTTCCGCAATGGCACTGTGTTTCTTTGCTCTGACATCGAGCGAGGAGATCCTCGCGACCGAATTAAAGCAATATCTTCTGGCCGCCATCGATGCGCCCAGCGGCCGATCCGATGGCGAAATGAGCGGTCCGATGGCCGATTTTTTCAAAGGGCAGACGCGCTCACCGTTGCCGGTACGAGTCCAGGTCAGGACCATCAGACACTTCTCTACCGCGGGGTGCGCTCGATTGGAGGCCACCTTGTCGCAAGAGGGTGTGCCCACGACCAATGGTCAACAAATCCCTTTTGCAGTCCGCTATGAACTGAATTTGTGCCGCGACGGACGTCCGCCGACGGAGGGTATGGATCTCGACGCGGCATCACGGGCGCTGTCCCGCGATGCGCCTTCGCAATAGTGAGAGAATCCTTTTTATGATAAACCACAGGGAGCACCTTGATGAACAAATCCGAGCTGATCGAAGCATTGGCAACAAAGGCTGAGCTTTCCAAGGCGGCCGCCGGTCGTGCCGTCGATGTTCTGGTCGACGAAATTGTGACTGCTGTCGCCAAGGGGGATTCGGTGACTTTGGTGGGCTTTGGTACATTCAAGTCGGCTGCGCGCGCAGCTCGCGAGGGCAAGAACCCGAAAACCGGCGAGAAAATCAAGATCGCTGCAACGACGGTGCCGAAGTTCTCTGCGGGCGCTACCTTCAAACAGGAAGTCGCCGCCAAAGCCAAAAAGAAGTAAGTCGGGAGGGCAGTGCCGTCACCACGCACGACCCGACTTGAATAATCAACGATCGTTTAGTTTTTCTTGCATTGAGGGCCAATGCAGGGCAAACTTCAACGATCGTTTAGTTTTTTGGGGAGTCTTATGGCAAACAGGGAAGTCAGTATCTCCTCTGTCGTCGAGCTTGGAGAGATTCTTCGAGCTGTTCGCAAGGAATCCGGGCTGACTCAACACGACGCTGCGGCGCTATGCAACGTCAGCTTGCCATTTCTTAACGGACTGGAGCAAGGAAAGCCGACAGCCCAGATCGGAAAAGTCCTGTCCGTCTGCAGCCGGTTCGGTATTGACGTCAGGCTGAGATTGCCGGGTGAGACGGCATGAGTGCTTTGATTGTCTCGGCCAATGGGATCCCGGTCGGAACCATTGAAATCGAAAATGGACGGTGGAAGTTCGGCTACGCGGTGGAGTGGAAGGCTTATGCGCTCTCGCCGAATTTTCCGATTGCCACGGGAACGTTCGAAGACACTGCGGACGCCAAGCCGGTTGAGTGGTTCTTCGAGAATCTGTTGCCAGAAGGCCGGCTGCGAGACCTGATCGCCTCCCGGGACAGAATCGACCCACGAGACACCTGGGCGCTTCTGATTCGGCACGGACAGGATACTGCGGGAGCGCTTTCGCTGATCCCCGAGGGATTCGACGTGGCGACAGAGGAAATTCTGGTGCCGCTCGCGAGAGAGGCCCTACAGGAAAAGATTGAGGAATCCAGGACGCGCAATCTCCCTCTGATGGCGTCATGGGACGAAATCCGCATGTCTCTGGCCGGCGCCCAAGAAAAACTCGGGCTGCGCATCGACGCCAGCGGCGCGATGTTCCTGCCCGAAGGTTCGGCGCCATCGACCCATATCGTCAAACCCGAGAACGCCAGCGCGGACTTCCCTCATTGCCCGGCCAACGAATTTTTCTGCATGCGGCTTGCCCATGAGTTGAAGGTTCCGGTACCCGCGGTTGGGTTGTTGCATCTCCCCGAGCCGCTTTATGTCATCGAACGATTTGACCGGGCGCCAGCGGATAAGGGCGCGGAAAAGGTAACTGGCAGGGCATTCGGGCGTCTTCATCAGATCGACCTGTGCCAGGCTCTGGGAGTGGCGCCGTCGAAGAAATACGAGAGCGAGGGCGGCTTGGGTTTGCATCACTTGTTTGGGGTTCTTCGTGGCACGTTCATCGATCGCCCAATCGTGGCCGCCAATGCAGTTGTCCAGTGGGTTGCCTTCAACTACCTGATCGGCAACCTGGATGCTCACGCCAAGAACATCGCATTTCTGATGCGAGGGCAGAAAGCCGCGGTGGCGCCGTTCTATGACATGCTCTGCGTGGAGGCGTACCTGCCAAGGCAGACCATGTCCATGGCCATCGCCGGTGAGAACAAGCCGGGCTGGGTAGAGGGGCCGCACTGGGACGCGATGGCCTATGAGGCTGGTGTGGCACCAAGGCTGGTTCGAGGCGTCTTGTCACGGATGAGCGCAGACCTGCCGGATGCCATCTCCAAAATCATCGGAGACGAACGGCTGTTGCCGGTGGAGCGGGATTTTCTGAGGGAGAACGTGCTGCCCGTCATTGAAGAGCGACGAGGGTTCATCGCCGATGCGATCAAATCTCGACAATCGACGATTGGAGAGCTGCTGACCAAGAAGGAATTCGATCCTTCGGTAGTGGAACGTCTGGCCGAGCTTTCGTGATTCCTCTCGGAAGGTATCAAGAGGCGGTCGCAACGGATTGCGAATGGACAGGTGTCTGCCGATGACGTCTATTCCATTCAGCAACTGACAAAGCCTCTGTTCGACCGATAGGCCCGGTCGCATGACAGTCCATGCACTCAACCATCCATCCGTTGATATCTACTTCGCTAGATTCCACATGCTGGCTTCCACAAAATGGGCACGATTCAAGAATGGCCATGGCTCCTCCTGCTTTTTGTCATAAGTATATTGGAATGTTACAGACGTCCAGTAGTCGCCGGCGGATTGAACGCTGCGGACACGCAGTCAGGCATGGCTGGTTTGCCCATCCAACTTTTTCGTGCGCCCACTCATCTGCGTCGCGTCCGTGAGGAGAGGGCTCTCCTTTCCGCCAGTGCGCCTTAATCGATCGATGTACCCCGCCAGATCCTCGACATGAACATAGCGCCGCCGGGCCTGCAGAATGGTGGGGACCGGAAATTTTCCCTTGCCGATCTGATTGTGTGCCGTTCGGAGGTTGATCCCGATCTCGCGAGCAGCCACGGAAAGCGGAAGCAGAGAACGACCGTAGCGCAGGGACAAAATATCCAGGCTGTTTTCTGTGGTGACGTGGCTCATTTCAGGCTCCATTTTGCGACGTCGTGATCGTAGCAACGGAGGATCGGAGCCTGCGGCTGAAATGCGGCCGTAAAGTACGCAATTCGGACGGCACTTCTGGGTCAGCACCAACTACCTTTCGTGGCATCCGTGACGGTATCGACGGGGCGAAAATTCCCGTGTTCTCGAACTGCTGTCTGCTACCATTTCGATGCTCGAGAGAGGTTACAGAGCAAATAGTCTTGAATAGTCAGTACGAGATCGAATTTTCGTCATCGCCCGGAAACCCGCATGAATACTAAGCATTCTTCTGGAGACGGTACCGGTGACGGTATTGAGAGGGGTAAATCAGATGACGCCCAGTAACGGCAAGGCTTTCAAGGCCGTTGTAATAATAGAGTGGGAGTGACCGGGACTATTCGTGTCTATTCCTGACTATTCATAAGCCACGAAAATTCAGTTTGTTACGAGATCGTTTCATTCTCGTTTCGGCGGTAATCATCCCCCAGCCTCTTGCTGGTGACGGTATCCGTGACGGTATCGGAACCACATGCATGACATGGATAATTTCGACACCGTCGCCGAGATTCCTGTTTTGACGGTATTGAACGCTGCTGCTCCTTGTGCTGCGGGCATCTTCATGGTTCTATGGTCTGACGGTATCCGGTGGGTTTCATCATCAGGCTTTGCCAACCATTGTTCTTGCTCCTTGCCCAAAAGGGGAGGCGTCGCCCTGAGTTGCAATTCGGATGACATTGTTTCTTGTTGATTATGTTGGCACGATAATTACGGGGTCGAAGCTGCGGCTGGGTGCGCGACCGGCTCGACCAGTTGTTGCGGTGAGTCCGCAAAGCCATTTACCGAAAGGGATTGATGTTCATGCACAGCAAATCGACCAAGCCGCGCAGCACCCGGAAATCGCCACCGAAGAAAGCAAAGCTCTCCCGGACTCATGCGCCGGAGAAACTGCCGCCGCTCGACTGGCAGCGGGCATTGCGCCGCCAGTTCGGCCGCGAGCAGGCATTCGGGCTGGAGAACATCGGCGCGGAGCCGTTCTTTTCCGAATTCCGCGTCAGCAACCCGCAGTCCAAGAGCGCCTATCGCGTGGCGATACGCGGCAAGCTGTCTGGAGACAACTACTGCGCCTGTCCGGATTACGCCACCAACGAACTGGGAACCTGCAAGCACATTGAATTCGTGCTTGCTGCGTTGGAAAAAAAACGAGGGGCCAAGTCAGCCTTCACGCGCGGCTACCATCCGCCGTTTTCAGAACTGTATTTGCGTAACGATGGCGGACGGGCGATCCATTTTCGTGCCGGGACGGATTGCCCGATGTCGGTGCAGAAAGCGGCTGGCCTGCTGTTCGATGCGGCGCATGGATGGGTATTGCCGTCGGAGAAATTCGGCCAACTGGAGCGTTTTATTGCTGCTGTGGCGAAAAGCGGGCATGAACTGCGCGCCTACGACGATGCGCTGGACTTCGTGGCCGGACGGCGCGATGCCGAGCGGCGGAGCGTCGCGCTTGACGGCATCTTTCCGCGCGGTGATGCCGATCCATTACTGAAGAAGTTGCTCAAGGTGCCGCTCTACCTTTACCAGGCTGAAGGTGCGTTGTTCGCCGTACGGACGGGCAGGGCGTTGATCGGTGATGAGATGGGCTTGGGCAAGACCATCCAGGCCATTGCCGCCGCCGAAATCCTGGCTCGGCATTTCGGCGTAGCGAAAGTGCTGGTGATCTGCCCGACTTCGCTCAAGTATCAGTGGCAAAGCGAGATCAAGCGCTTTTCAGGCCGCGATTCGCTGGTTATTTCCGGTGGGCGTGCGCAGCGGCAGAAGGATTTTGCGCTGGACGATTTCTGCAAGATCACCAACTACGAAAAGCTCCAGCCGGATCTGGATTTGATCGCCACCTGGGCACCCGATCTGGTGATCGTCGACGAGGCACAGCGGGTGAAGAACTGGAACACCATCGCTGCCCGCGCGTTGAAACGTATCGACAGCCCCTACGCCGTGGTGCTGACAGGCACGCCGCTGGAGAACAAGCTGGAGGAGTTGATCTCCATCGTCCAGTTCGTCGACCAGCACCGTTTGGGGCCGACATGGAAGCTGCTCCACGAGCATCAGGTCAAGGATGAAGCCGGGCGCGTCACCGGCTACATCGGGCTGGAAAAGATCGGCCAGACGCTCGCGCCGGTCATGATCCGTCGCCGCAAATCCGAAGTGCTGCAACAGTTGCCGGAGCGCACCGACCAGAATCTGCTGGTGCCGATGACCGAATTGCAGATGACGTATCACCAGGAAAACGCGGAGATCGTCACCAAGATCGTCCAGCGCTGGCGCAAGATGAAGTTCCTTTCCGATAAGGAGCAGCGCCGACTGACCTGTGCCTTGCAGAACATGCGCATGTCGTGCAACAGTACCTATCTGCTCGATCAGGAAAGTGATCACGGCGTCAAGGCCGACGAATTGGCCGCGTTACTGGACGGTTTGTTCGAACAAGTAGACGCCAAGGCCGTGGTGTTCAGCCAATGGACGCGCACCCAAGACATCGTGATCCGGCGTCTGGAAGCGCGCGGCATTGGCTACGTCAGTTTCCACGGCGGGGTGCCATCGGAAAAGCGTCCGGCGCTGGTGGAACGCTTCCGCGACGACCCCGACTGCCGCGTGTTCCTGTCGACCGATGCCGGGGCGACGGGCTTGAATTTGCAACACGCTTCGACCCTCGTGAACATGGATTTGCCGTGGAACCCGGCGCTGCTCGAACAGCGTATCGCCCGCATTCACCGCATGGGCCAGAAGCGGCCGGTGCAGATCGTCAACTTGATCGCCAAGGGCACGATCGAGGAAGGCATGCTCTCGGTGCTGGCCTTCAAGCGTTCCCTGTCGGCAGGGATTCTGGATGGCGGCACGGGCGAGATATCGCTGGGCGGTTCGCGCCTCAACCGCTTCATGAAGGATGTCGAAAATGTCACCGGCCGCATGGGTGAAGGCGAGGCCATGACGCCTGCCGAAGAGGCCGCAGGCGTGACGCCTGTAAACGAAGCGACATCTGTGCCGGAAGCGAATGCGCAGACAGAAGTTCCCGACGGGACGCACAGCGCTGGCGCTGGCGGGACGGCGATACCTGAGTCTGTGAGTGAAGCATTTCCAGACCAGATCACGCGCAACGCCCCCGATCCCTGGCAGGCACTGACCCAGCTTGGCGCTCAACTGGTTGCTGCCCTCGGTGCGGTCGGCAACCCCGCTGCTCCGGCCCATCCCTGGATCGAGCGTGATCCAGATACTGGTGCGCAAAGTCTCAAACTTCCTTTGCCACCGGCGGAAACGGCAGGAAAAATTGCCGATGTGCTTTCAATGTTGGCGAACACCTTGCGGGGGCAGCGCTCATGATTGCCGGAAATCCACAGTGATCGCCTGATGGGCGAGCCAGTCTGCCTCCCCGATCATGTACAAAAACTTTCGTACCTTGAGGGATTGTGGATATGGACGGGGGGAGCCAGATTCGGGCTGTCTTTGAACAGCTTAAATAGTCGTAGCCATACTACGGTTTATGTAAATAATCCGCCAAATAAAACTTGCCGGTTTTTAGGAAGGTGTCAAAGCTCTTGGCTCGGCTCCATTGCGGGAAGCTGGGATCGCTGCGCAGGATCTCCCTGGCAGTGACGTCATTGACACAGGTGTAGCCGAAAATGTAGCTTTCAGCTTCGGTTTCGCTG